>Ga0116216_10000191_pt1 | contig 55493 bp, 56 predicted proteins | sample Sb_taG_11_FD_89696 | JGI IMG/M metagenome (GOLD analysis project Ga0116216, IMG submission 89696) | Peat soil microbial communities from Weissenstadt, Germany - Sb_50d_3_AS metaG | ecosystem: Environmental > Terrestrial > Soil > Wetlands > Peat | place: Germany: Weissenstadt | collected 2010-09-21 | reverse complement strand
GCGAGCAGGTGCATTGCGTCAGCTGCCTTTTCCACCACTCCCCGTGCCCCCGTTGCCGCACCTCCGTGGCCCGCCCAGACGAGCGCCGCGACGCTCCCGGCCGCCAGGGCGAAGGCGAAGACGACGGAGCCACGCGAGGAGCCAGGCACTCGTTGAGGCATTCGTTTCACGGTGATTGCCAGGAGGATGAGAAGACCACTGCGCACAAGCCAATCGTGTCCAGCCTGAGTTCGTAGCATCACGATGGGCATGATGTTGCTGTCAAGCACCACTCGTAGTGGCCGGCCGCTCATGACAGACGCTTGCAGGACGAGCCAGAACGCCCCCGACAATAGGGTCAGGACGAGTGCGGCCCAGGCGATTCGGGTGAGCGCTCCGATGAAGGCACTCTCATCGACGCCGGCTTCTGAGGGGTTTGCAGTGCGAAACGCGGGATCACCGACGAACAGTCGAAATGCAAAAATTCCGGTCAGCAGCAAAGCAGCCGAAAAGTGGATCGCACGCACCAGAACGAGCGGGGCGCTCACGCCGAAGATCTCGCCCTGCGTCTCAGGGTGCAACCTGGAAGGTGAAGTCGCCTTCCGTTGGGTGGGTATCGACCGACACGACCCGCCAGATCACCTTGTAGGTACCAGGAGGAAGCGGGTTAAGAGATACATGTAGAAGCGTGGCATCGTGCGGATCCACCTGCACATCCCCCTTGTCCACCTTTGTGCCGCTCTCGTCCACCACCTCCACCGTGCTGAAGGCGGGCTCGAGCTCCTGGGTGAAGGACAGGCGCAGTTCACTCGGTGGCGCGCTCACCGTACTACCAACGCGAGGCGCCGCATGATCTAGAAACGCATGTGCGGCTGCTCGAGGCGCGCCGACCCAACTCAACGCGAGGAAGAGGGCCGCACACGCGGGAACGCGACGAGCCAACATCTAGCGACCTCCAAAGAGCGGTTTCCCAAGGATGTTGCGGGGGAAGATGTCATCGATGTAGAAGTGAAGCTGTGCGATGGCACCGACGTTGTGGCCTGTTCGGCTGTTTGCCGGGATCAAAGCCTCGAATCCGATCTGGAAATACGTGCCCGCCCAGATGATGCCGGGGTTGATGGTGCCCGTTGTAAGACCCTGCTGGCCCCGGTCGAGCGGAGTCTGAAAACTGAATTCGACCAGGGGGATCAGTCGGTTGAAGGGTGCACGCAGTCCGATATCCAGCACACTCGCTTGGAGGTAAGGGAGACTGTATTCGATGGCCATGCCGGTACGCAGCACGTCCGGGTTCTGCTGCACGTCACCCGAGTCGCTCACGGTCTTGGCCTCCGTGGGAAAGCCGACGCCGAGAACTCCGGTCACAGCGAAAGGTCGGTGGAGAGACAGACTCTTCGGCAGGTCGCCCAACCCTTTGCCGAAGAATACCTGTGGCACCACCGTACTAAACCGGTCGACGCCGATGCTGCTGCTTCCCGAGGCGCCGATCTCGGCATCGACGCCCACCGAAAGCAAGAGTTCGTGGGGACCATTCGAAACCAAAAGATATTTGGCGTTGACGTCGAGATTGGCAAAGCCGGAGATCGACGAGTTTCCTGCGCCTTCAGTCTTGGTGTTTTGCCAGGTCTCGCCGAGGCCGATGGCGAAGTTGGGAGTGATGCGTTTGGACATATCGATGGAGAGATCGGTTTCCAGCGTCGCCGGTGAACCGCTGGCTGCCGGGTTGGGGATGAGAGCGACGGTGGGCAGCGACAGCTCGTCAGCCACGAAGGGATCGTCCGTAGTAAGGGTCGCAGGGAAGAACCGCTGACCAGCGAAGCCGTGCGCCGCGACATCGGATACGTTGAAGATCATCCAGACCACGGTCAATGGAATCGCGCTGCGAATCAAACGACGAGGGAAAGTGCTCGATGGCGTGGAAGCAGTATGGGGATGGATTCCGATCGCTACCAACGAGTCGAAAGCGGGCGAATGCATTGCGAATCCTCCGTTCGCATGCGGATTTGGGATTGCGCACCGTCGCGAGTGGACAAGAGGGCACTAGCGACTGCGCACGCCACGAATGCGATGGGTGATTCAGGCCGATCGTGGGATGGTGTCGATGCTGGTCAGACGAGCGGTGGGAAGAGAGGAGGCGAGGCTGCTGCACCTCTGGTCGCCCCACGGTACCACCGGGGAAGGCACGTGAGAGATCAGCGCGACGCCGAGCCCAGGCGAGCTGCCGGCCACATGTGGTCGCTCATCGCAGCCGCACGGACAGCGCGCCGTTAGCACGATGCGGTTCGGTTCGGCGCCGGCACGGCCGACGGCGGTGCCGGGCGCTAGGTCGGAGCCTGCGTCCCCATGCACGCCACGATCAGCGGCATCGGGAACTCCAGGAATGGACGTCAGCGGGAGAGGTCGACATGACGTGAACGTTGCACCGACAAAGGCAATAACGACAAGCAACGCTGTGACACTCTTCTTGTGCATTGAGCGCAACTACTCTACGGGATTGGTAGACGGACTGCCATACTCTGCCGAACACGTCCACGCCGCCACAGGTCCACTCAGGGCGATGCAAAGCTAGGGCGCGAGCTTCCGGCGGCGTTGCCGTTCCAGGATTGCAATCGCGCGGCGCAGGGCCCGGCGAGGTAGGCCGCAGGAATACGGCCCGCGAGCTTGGCTGACTGACAAGGGAATAGCAGAGCGCGGCAAGCTTCCCGACGAGTGGAACAGTTCATGCGATCCGGCAGCCCCATTCAGCTCTGGAGCACATCCGTCGCGTCGTAGCCCATGAGCCGGTACACAAGGACAGAGATCAGCCAGCTCACTACAAACACCCCGACGATGACGTAGCCGAGGTCACCGAAATTGTCGTTGAGCGCGGTCACTGCGGACCAAAAGCCACCCACCAACTGCAGCTTGTCGGCGATGAGGCCTAAGAACTCAATGCCGCCGACGAGGAGCGCGACCAGCACAGATACTGCCGTAATGGTCAGGTTGTAGTACAGCTTTCGAAGCGGTTTCACGAAGGCCCAGCCATAGGCGGCTACCATCAGCACTCCGTCGGTCGTATCTATCAGCGCCATACCTGCCGTGAACAGCGCCGGGAACACCAGGATTGACCAGATCGGCAGTCCCTTTGAGGCTTGGACCGCCGAGATGCCCAAGAGGCCGATTTCGGTTGCGGTGTCGAAGCCGAGCCCGAAAAGGAAGCCGAGCGGATACATGTGCCAGCTTCTGGAGATCAGCCGATAGACAGGCCGAAAGAGACGCCCGAGCACGCCACGCTGAGAGAGCAGCGTGCTGAGATCATCCTCCACGACCGGGTCGCCCTGCCTCACGCGTTCGAAGGTCTGGTAGACCCTCAGAAGGACGAACATGTTGGCGAATGCGATCGCGAACAGGAAAAGCGCCGAGACCAAGGTCCCGACCACACCACCTACTTCCCGAAACGCGTCGATGTGGTTCTTGAATGCGGTGGCCGTGAGTGCGATCGCGACTGAGGCGAAGATCACGATGGTCGAATGGCCGAGTGAGAAGTAGAAACCCACGGCGATGGGCCGCTTGCCTTCCTGCATGAGCTTCCGCGTCACGTTGTCGATGGCTGCGATGTGGTCGGCATCCACCGCGTGTCGCAGGCCGAAGCTATAGGCCAGGAGTCCGGTACCGAGAAGAACGGGGTATCCGCGAAAGGCGATCAACGCCCAGGCCCATGCGAGCAAGTTGGCGACGATGAGGAAGACGTAGATGCCGAACACCCAGCCGCGGACGTTCGTGCTCTCATCGCGGAGTGCGGTTCCAATGCGACTCAGCATGTTTCCTCGTAGAGGTGCAACAGGGGAAGCCACCTATTCGTCAAGTCGGAATCGGACGGTGAAGCTGACGACTGCAGCGACCGGCTCGCCACTCTTCCGCGCGGCGACGAAGCGGGCGCGCCGAAGCGCCTCCTGTGCCTCCCGATCAAACTCCTCCCCGCCGCTCGATCGAAGCTCAACGTGTGAGACGTATCCGTCTGCCTCCACGGTGACCATCAACTTCACGTCGGATTCGCGCCCCAACAGGCGAGCATGCTCGGGATAGCGAGGCCGGATGCGCAGTACCGGACGCGCCGCCGAGTCTACCTCGCCCTCCCCGAACACGCGGTGCGCCGCGCCAGCACTCGCCGCGCCCGGCGCCGCGACATCCGGTATGCCGCCCGTATCCGCCGAGAGTGCCAGGCCTGTGACGATCGCGGGAGGGGCGCTCTCGATCAAACCGGATTGCAAGGGCGCGGTGTTCGGGAGGCTGACTTGATGGCGTGATCGTGGCCGGGTCGCCGAGCGCACAGACGCTATGGACGGGGCCGACGGAGCAGGAGCCGCAATCTCGCTCGGCGCATCTTCCTGCTCGACGATCAGGCTGACTGGAACAGGTGGTTTCTGTGCCGAGTCGGACCGGACTCGAGCGTGCGCGATCTCGAATACCAGACCGTGCAGAGCAAGAGAAAGGGCTACCGCCAGTATTGCGGGACGGCGAGCTGAGCGCTCGCCTTCCGAGGGGAGGCTAAATGGCAGTGCGACAGCCTGGGCAAGCGGCTCAGAAGTAAGCCGCGAGGCCCACGCTGACGTTCCGGTGGTAGCCGGGCGTGAAATGCCAATCCAGGACGCCCGACGCCGGCTCCCCCGAGAGACGCGAGGTGTAGTAGAGCTCTGTGCTTGCATAATTCTCGTTGGTCAGGTTCTCGATCGCAAGGCTCAGCTCGAAATGATGCCAGCGGTAGCGCAGAAACAGATCCGCCACGGCGTAGCCGTGGAGAAGCGCGACTTGGTCGCCCTCCACACCGTAACGCCTGCCGAGCGAGCGCAGCTGGAGGTTCGCCGTAATGCCGCTCGGGTGCCGCGCGGTCAGTCCCGTCGCGAGCGTCCAGATGGGTGCCTGGTCCAGATACCCGCTCCTCCCGAGCACGGCGGTCGAATACGTGAACTGAAGATCGTAGGTGAGCCACTCAAGGAGGTGCGACTGCGTCTCGATCTCCACACCCTGGCGGTGCGATCGCGGGCGCGCCTCGGTCGTCGCCGTATCGGGGCTGAAGACGAGCTCCTCCTGGAGCTGAAGCCACCAGTAGGACGCGCTGAGGCTGACGTACGAACCGAAGTGCGTGCGCAGGCCCACCTCTTCACCCGTCGCGACTGGAAGGGTCTGGAGAGACGGATCGCAGCCTTCTGTGGGCAGGTGGCAAGTGACGGCGCGGGCGTCATTCGAATGGAAGCCCTCGCCGTAGTTCAGGAAGAGCTCGATGTTGGCCAAAGGCTGGAAGCCCACAGAGAGAGGACCCTCCAGCGAAAAGGGCCTTAAGACGAGACTCGCCTTGGGCAGCACGAGATTCGCCTGCTTGCTCCCGTAGGATCCGCCGGGGCCCGGCAGTTGGTTTCGCACATTAAACCAGAACTCTTCCACGCGCAGCCCCACGATCGACCGTGCCCAGGGTGCGAGGAAGATTTCGGCCTGTACATAGGGCGCAAGCGAGGTCTCGTGAACATCGTTGCTTGCCGTGAGATCGGTGATGTTCCGCTGCGTCTGGTTCCCGGTGCTCACGCGCACGTCATCCGTGCGCAGCTGAAGCCCCGCCGAAAGAGCCACCGGGACGATCCCCTCATCGAACCGCCCGTGGTAGGCGATCTCTTCACCGTAGAGCCAGCGCCTGTCGCGCTGAACGATTCCGTCGCCGTTCACAGGATCATTCAAGAAGAAGGTGAAATCCGAGAACAGGTTGAGCTTGTACTCGGAGGCCCAGGCCGTCGCCTCGACCCGCTGATTTGGAGATGGGGTCCAGGTGTCGCGCAGGAGAACATTGAAGCGTTGGCTGTCCCCGCCTTGGGTGGGATCGATCGAGCCCCAGCGTGAAATGAGCCCATCATCGACTGCGCGGAGCGGTATTTCGCCCGACGCGTTCCAGCTGCCCGAGTACCAAGAGCTCCAGAGAGTGAGCTTTTGCGTCTCCGAGAGCTTGGCACCGAAGCGGCCATAGAGCTTGTAGCTGTCGAAGTCTTCGGGATTGCGGAAGGGACCATTGGTCAGGTCGCCCTCCACAGCGAGCACCCCGGTGAGCGCTGGATCTTCGCCGGCGAAGAGCCCGGTCCGAGGCGAGCCCATCACGAGATAGCGCTGCGTATTGAACTGTCCGATCGCGAGCTTCGCCACCGACTCGGAGAGGCGCTCAAAGGGAACGAAGTTGATGGCACCCGCGGTATCGAAGTCCCCGATGTTCGCGTAGTAGGGGCCCTTCGAAATATCGATCCGATCCACCGTCTCGGGAATCAAGAAGAAGAGATCCGCGTACCCCTGGCCATGGGCATTGCTCCGCAGGTTGACCGGAAGTCCATCCACGAAGATCGCGACGTCCGTGCCGTGGTCGGAGTCGAAGCCTCGAAGCAACAGCTGACTCGCCTTGCCCCCGCCGCCCGGGTAGGTAGTGAAAAGACCGGGGGCGGCTTGCAGCAGATCAGCGGGTCGATTCATGGGCCGGTCTTCCACTTGGGCCGCGGGAACGCTCAGCTGAGAAGCGGCAGTTGCCGGGCGCTTCTCGTGCACGGTGATGTCGTAGGGGTTCGCGTCCTGCGGCTGCGCGGCGGGGCTGTCGGGCGGAGATGCCGGCGTTTGACCGCTCGCCTCCGGCGGCGCCTGCGTCGCGTCCGCCGGGGCCTTCTCGGAAGCCGGATCCTCCGCCTTCGTCGTGGGACAGAGTACGACGAGGAGAATCCAGCTGGCGAGCACAGCAGAAAGAGTGGAGCTTGCTCGATCCAACAAGCCGGCGCCTTCGACGCGACGGTGTCCACCCGGCGGCTTCCGTCGCGCAGCGAAGCCCCAGGGGACGCCCTACGGTCCGCCGTTCGCGCGAACCGCCATCGAAGCGCCGGGTGGCTTTGCGATGCGCACTGTCTACATCGAGGCGTCCACGCAGGTCAAGCGACGATGGCGTGTGTTCGCTCGGAAAACCAAGAGGGACGCCGCCGATCACTATTCGGTTCCGCACTTGGTGGCAGCCGAGAAGCGATCCTTGTGCTTCGCCAATACTCGTCAGGCTTGAAATCGTTCGGCTTTCCGGCCTGGCCGGGAGCGTGCCTGGCCCGACCGGGAAGGCCCAGCGCTTTGCAACAGATGCTACTCCGGCGCCGCCCACCGCGATCGCGGCGGCAGGTTATGACGCGACGGAATCCTGGTGCGACAGGGATGGCGACTGAGGCGAACCGATACGGCGCCATAAGTCTCGGCGCCTGCCTGGTTGCGCTCGCGTCGCGCGAAGGGCGAGAGAGCTATGCTTGCACGATGCGGGACACCCCGCGCCCAGTCCAAGTGGTTCGCGCGCAGTCCGACGGGGGCCACATCGAGTTCGCGAGGCGTGAGCCGTCTCCGGGCCTCCTGCCGTACGTCCGCGACATCTGTGGCTACACCGAGAGGACGGGCGCTCCCCTCCAGCGGCGGGAGTTCCCTGGCCCCCAGGTCGTCGTGATCCTTGAGTTCGCGCCGCCGATCCGCGTGTTCGAGGCGGGTTGCACGCATCGCTCTGCGCGCTACCCCGGGGGCTTCGCGGCCGGGATCACGGATCAGTTCACGCTCACCCAGCACGACGGCTTCCAGCGAGGTCTCCAGATCAACTTGACGCCGATCGGCGCACGGCGCTTCTTCGGCCTGCCTCTCTCGGAGCTCGCGGGGCGCACCGTCTCGATCCGCGACCTGCTTCCGGCGCAGCACCAGAACCTCGCCGAGCAGCTTGAGGCCCTGCCCGACTGGGAAGCGCGCTTCAACTGCGTCGAGCAGCTCCTCGCCCGGCGGATCGCCGAGTCAGACCTGCACAGTGAAGTGGTGTCCTTCGCGCTCCGGTACATCGACGCATGCGGCGGCGCGGTGGACATGCGGACGCTCGCGCGAGAACTGGGCTACAGCCAGAAGCACGTCATCCACTTGTTCCGCGACCAGGTGGGCGTTCCCCCCAAGCTCCTCGCCCGTATCGTTCGCTTCGACCGGCTGATTGGGTCCTTGCGTAGGGGCGCGACGGAGAGCTGGTCCGAGCTCGCTCTCGCGTTCGGCTACTGCGACCAGTCTCACCTCGTCCGCGATGTCCATCAGTTCACCGGCACGACGCCGACCGAGGCGCGGGCGATGCTGGCCGATTCCCCCGATTCGGGGCCGTAGCCGGGTCAATTTTTTCCAAGACTCGCGTCCTCTGGATCTCGTAGGGTGCCTTACGGACGGAGGGTTTTCCTCCGGACGCCTCAACTTCGAACCTAGGGGTATACGACCCATGGCCCAGAAGGACACCGCCACCATCATCCCGACGCTCCGCTACCGCGATGCGGCGGCCGCCGCCGAGTGGCTTTGCCGCGCCTTCGATTTCCACAAGCACCTGGTCGTGCCCGGCGAAGCCGGCGCGATCGCGCACGCTCAGCTCACCTACGGAAACGGCATGATCATGCTCGGCACGGCGAGAGACGACGAGTTCGGCAAGCTGCAGCGGACGCCCGCCCAGGTCGGCGGCGTCGGGACGCAGAGCCCCTACATCATCGTCCCCGACGCCGACGCGCATCATGCCCGCGCTGTCGCGGCTGGGGCCAAGGTGATGTACGCGATCCGCGACGAGCCCTACGGTGGCCGCGGCTACTCCTGCGTGGACCCGGAGGGCCACCTCTGGAACTTCGGTACGTACAATCCGTGGGCCGAGTGAGCGCGAACGCCGCCGCGTCGGGCCCGGCGAGCGTAAGATTGATCCCGCAACTGCCCTGTCTCCCTGTCGGCGCCGAAAGACCGTCGCGCCCGGGACTCGCACTCGGTGTCTGTCAGGTCAACGGTCACGCAGCGATTCGCTGCATCGATTGTGCGGCCACCTTGCGGGCTCCGTGGCGCGAAGCGAGGTCGCGCAGATCGCGTGATCGGTCACGATGAGCCCCGCAGCGGGGAGAGCAACGCTGTTGCTCGGGACGGTGGCGACCTCCCTCGCCAGATTCCGTGATCCGTTGGCCCGCCGACCAGGCGTTAAGTCGCCGTTGCGACGCCGGCGCGCCGGCAATTTATGCATGCAGAAGACCGTGCGCGAACCGTATTCGAGACGTATTGGCCCCGTCTCTGCCGAGCCCGTTCGCCCATGGAGTCCGTAGCGTTGATTCGCGGGTCAATTGCTTTGGCGAGCAACGAAATTGCAGCGCTCCACGCGATGAAAACGCGCGGGGCGGCGTGGCGCGAAGCTCCGCCAGCGCGCCCTCCGGCGCGGTCGATTTCGCGCAGCCGCCAGCTTGTCGACAGGTCTCGAATGCACGCGGGCGTCGCGTCCTCGTAGTAATCCAGCGTAATCCCCTCGAGGACACGGTCTCCACAGCGTCTGCGAAATCGCGTAACGAAAGTGGAGCGCAAGTTAAAGGGTACCGGATGGTCGATGGAATTTCATTGCTGTGTCGCTGACTTCCCACCGGAGTGTCGCGCGCATCACACAAGACGCTACACTGTGTCAGTCGCAGCACGCGGCGGCAGGCTTCTGCCAAACCAGGCGGCGGCCTCTGCCATCTCGTGCGGCGGTGAGGTGAGACGCTCGGCGAGTGCAGTCGCGGTGCTCCGAGCGGGAGGGGGAAGAAGCGTGGAAGAGCACGAGGGCGGTCTCAAGATGAAGCTACGACCGCGCCGCTCCGTGGAGCGCGGCAGCTGTCCGAGCGCACGGCGTCTGGCCCGAATGCGGATCCGTCTGCGGCGCATGAAGCGACCGAGACCGAGCCGAAAGCCGTTCGTCCTGGAAGCCTACACGGCGCCTACTCGTCTGCAGCGCAGCACGGTCAAGGTGAGCTACGTCGCGAGCCGCAGTCCCGGCGGGTGGCGAGCGCACGGTCGCTATCTCGCCAAGGAGGGAGCCCAGCGGGAGGGCGAGCGAGGGACGGGCTTCGACCGGGACCAGGACAGCGGGATCCGGATCGCAGATCAGCTCGGCGCCTGGCAGGAGGCCGGAGACCAGAGGCTCTTCAAGCTCATCGTCTCCCCCGAGAACGCCCATGCCCTGGACCTCCGAGACCACACCCGACGGCTCATGGACGCGCTCGCGGATGAGCTTGGGACGAAGCTCGAGTGGGTGGCGATCGACCACCACAACACAGGGCATCCCCACGTCCACGTGGCGCTGCGTGGCGTCCATGAACGCGGCCATGCACTGCGCATCCCCCGGGACGTGATCCGGGACGGGAAGCTCCGGGGCTGGAGCCAGGCCCTGGCCACGCAAGTCCTGGGTCTACGTACTGAGCACGAGCTGCGGCGCGAACGGGAAGGGGCGGTCCAAGCCCAGCGCTACACGGGGCTCGATGCCGCACTTGAGGCGCGCGCAGACGGAGCCAGGCACGTGTCGTTCGCGGGTCCGCTCCAGGACTCAGCCCAGGCTCGAGAGCAGCGCCTCTTGCTACTCCGACGCCTCGCCTTCCTCGAGAATCGGGGGCTCGCCGAGCGCGTGGGTAGCTTCACCTTCAAGCTCTCCGCAGAGCTTCGGCCCGCGCTCCAGGAGATGGCGCTCCGGCGCGATGTCCAGAAGAGCTTGGCCCGCGATGGGATGATTCTCAGTGATCCCAACGCCGAGATGCGGCTCACGCGGATCGAGGCCGGGACCCGTCTCCTCGGACGCTTCGTCGGCGTCTCGAGACCCGACGAAGAGAGCCAGGGACATTGGATCGTCGAGGGGGTCGAAGGCCGCGTCCACGTGGTGCCCGAGCCTGCCTGGCTCGCCGATTGGCGGGCCCAGAAGCTCGACCCCGGCGACGTGATGAGCCTGTGGGGAGTGGTCGTGGGAGCCGCCCAAGGAAGAGGTCGGACCCTCACGCAGCCGATGCGCCACGGCCGGCTCGAGGAGATCGAGTCAGCGCCTCTGGGTGCGAGCATCCTTGATCTCGAGGCGGTGCGCGGCCTGACCAGGAGTCCGGCACCACCTCAGCCGTCTCAGGAAGATCCTGGCCGTGGCTTCGTGGCGCGCTGGCAGGCGGCGCTCGAGAGGCGGCGGGGCAGGCTCGAGAGCCAGGGCGTGATCGATCGGAGCGCGCACTCCGCGAGCCAAGGGCCTAACCGGGCGCCGGCGCTTCAAGAGCTCGAGCGCGAGGTCGAAGGGCGCATGAAGCTGCGCCTCGCGGCGAGGCTCACCCTCGACGAGATCCAGCGCCTTTTCCCCAAGCGGGAGATCGAGCACGCCCGCCGCATCGTGGGCGGACTCTATCGGGGATCCCTCGTGGCCTACGCCTATGACGAGGCCGGGGGCCAGTATGTGGTTCTTCGTACCGGCGGCACCCTCACCGTGATCCCGACGCGGGAGCGCGATTTCAAGCTCGGAAGGGAGATCCGTGCGAGATCACACCTTGTGGAGGGCCCGGGGCACGAGCGGCGGCGGATCGCCTGGCAGCTCGAAGACACGCGCGAGCTCGATCGCGGACGAGAGCGCTGAACCTCGCACCGCGAGCTCACCTGACCCGCGCGACGAGGCGATCACGCCCCGTCTCTACTCCTAACTGCGACACTTTGCGTCCTCTCGGCGAATCGCTCACTGCCATCCGACGCAAGTTGTGACTTTGGCAGGCGAATTACCAAGAGCCTCTCAAGTCAATTCTGAACACTTCCCGCGTGGTGTACTACGCTTCTATACGCTCACTTGCGACGCTATACGCCATTCGCTGTCTCACATCAAATTCCCAAGATTTCCCATTGTTGACCCTTTTCGGAGTCTCTACGTTTCCCGTTGCTGAAACCGTTCACGCGGTGGTCGGAATGACAGATCGTCCTCAAGCCGTCCTGCAAACGGATCAAACCCTCCGCGCAAGAGCTGGCGCCACGGTGAGCGATGCTGAGCTGGAGGCCCGTCATCGCTCTCAAGACCGCGATTTGGCCGCTGGTCGCCTCAACCCCTCAGCTGATGAGACATCCTCGGGCGCGGAAACTGCCGGAACTCACCCCAGACGCCCTCGCCGACCCCGCCACGCAGCTTGCGGGGGGAGCTCCAGGCACTCTCGCGAGTCGTGGTCTGAGGCTCGCACGAATCCCGGGCAGCCCGGCGGATCGAAGGCTCCCTCGCCGCGGGCCGCCGACGCCCAAGAAGCGCGATACGGAGGCCCCCGGGAATGAAGGGCGGGCCCCGTACAGATAACTCTTCCCTTCTGGGCCCTACTCGCGGTATGCGTTGGGTCATGGCTGGTGAGATTGGTAGGGTTCGGCAGCGGGTCCGGGCCAGCGGGGAAATCTTCTGGTTCGTCGACTGCCGGCCCTACGGCCGCGTATGGTCCGTACCGGACCCAGGCAGTTCCTTGCCCATCCCGATCCGTGACAAGCGCACAGCCGAGCGCGTGCTTGAGTCAATCCGCAAGAGCTACGCCGACCACGGCAGCCTGCCCCGTGCTCTAGCGCCGTGGCTGACGAGGCCGTCGGCCGAGCTCCTTGTCGAAAACAAGCTAGCAACCTGGCTCGAGGTATGGCGCGAGCTGGTCGCGCAGGCAAAAAGGTCGCCGACATCGATACGCGAGCTGGAGCGGTACGCTCAAACCGACGGTCACTTTAGCTTCTGGTATGGGCGCACGATCCTTGAGATCACAACGCCGCATGCTGATGACTTCGCGCTCTGGCTAGGAAAGCGCGGCCTTAGTGCTAAGACTCAAAAGAACGTCATCGGATGCTTCCGCTCGTTCGTGTCGTGGCTCGCGCGGCGCGGCGAGCTAGACGGACGACCAGAAGTCCACTGGCCCGCGATCCAAGTCGCAGAGCATGTCCCGCGCGTTTTGACGCTCGATCAGCAGGATCTGGTGCTGGAGGCAATCCCATGGGAGCGCCGTGGTGCCTTCCTGGCGGCGGCTACGGAATCGCTGCGGCTCTCCGAGGTGCGCGCATTTGATCTCGAGCACTACCTCGGCAGCGGCCGCCTGCTCCTTATTGGCTCGATCCAGGGCCCACGGCTAAACGCACCGCGTGGCGATACGAAGAACAAGACGGCCAGCATCCGCGAGCTGTGGCACCCAGAGCTACTGCGCTGGATCGAGTGGCGCATGAAGCGGGCAACGTTGGAGTCCCGGGTCGCCGGGGTCGTTGCCCTCTTCTGGAACCCGAGCGCGCGCAACCCGGCCCGCCGCTGGGTGCCGGATCCAATGGAGCGCGAGTGGCACCGGGCCTGCGAGCGCGCAGGCGTCGGGAGTATCGGCTTCCAAGAGGGTACGCGACACACGACATTGTCGGCGCTCGGCCAGGTGCTGCCTGAGCGCGTGCTGCGGGCGTATAGCCGGCACCGCGATGCGCGGTCCCTCGACCACTACAGCCGGCCAAAAGCTACGCCCGACGCAATTGTGCGTGCGCTACGCCGGAGGAAGCCGTGACGCGTCGCGGCGGACCGGGCGGTCTGTGTCGCCCGATTTGTCGCCCGTCTGTCGCCCGGCCAATTTGATCAATGTTAAGTAGTTGATTCTAAAGGTATTTTTGGCGGGGCGGACGGGACTCGAACCCGCAACTTCCGGCGTGACAGGCCGGTGCTCTAACCGATTGAACTACCGCCCCGAAACCTCTCTGAGAGGGCTTGTCTTTAGCTTACATCGTTGCGGCTTGCATTTGCATCATGAGCGCCATGTCGCCCGCGATCTGGATGCGTCCCGCCATAAAGGCCTGCATGGGATCGAGTTCACCGCGCTCCATCGCAGATGCATCATCCGCCGAGATGGTCACCGTCGTGCTGGGCTCCGCGGGAATGGGGCCGGGGCCAAGCTTGAAATTCACCTTCCAATCGCCGCTCGGCCCGCCCGCCACGACCATTCGGATCATGCCGCGGAGCGCCTGAAGGCGGCCGAGTGCAGCCGGGTCCATGGGGCGGGCACCTGGGGAGCCGGCTTGTTGCTCCGGCGAGTTCGGCCGAAAGAGGCCCGAGGCCTGCTTCCCGAAGGCACCACCCCGGCCCTCCCACAGCGCTCCGCGCCAATCCGCAACGCTCTGGATGAGCGTAAAGGCGGCCTCCTCGGTGGGTCCCGGATTCACCGTGACTGCGCCGTCTCGCAAGTGGAAGATCCAGTCACCTCCGCCGTCGCCCTCCAGCCGAATGCCGAGCCTCACTTCAACGGTCTTCGCGTTCTCCGGAAGACCGGCCTCGGCGATAGCCTTCGGGAGCCAGTTCTCCATGAACTCCTTGGGCGACGTCGTAGCAGGGGGCAGCGCGGTCATGATGAGAATCCTCCTTCTCCGGGATTGTGCGAGCCCGATCGGCGCGGAGTTTAACGCAAGCTGCGCGAGGTTCGACGAGGGGCTGGGGCGATGCGAATCTAGGCATCACCGCAGCGTAAGGAGTCCCATGTGAGGCGGCCAAGAGCCACAGCCAGGTCCGGCTGCATCTCGGTACATCGTCGGCAAAACGCCCGCGCGGGCAATCCGTGACAAATGAGCCGCGTTTTCTGAGCGTCGCCACACTTTGAAACCCGTTCTGAATATTCCTCGCGGGATCAGCGAGTGAACGGGCTGTTTTGGAGCTCTTGGCGGACAAGGGCATTCACGAAGACCGAGCCCGCCGCTTCTCCGACTGTCGCTGAATTGAGCTCAGCCGCGGTCTGGCGATGCCGCCGGAGCCGCCGGCGTTGCACCCGAAGGACCCAGTTTCTCCAGCACTCCCTGGAGACAAGCGCTCACGTCTCGAGCGTGGGCTGGGCGGTCTTCCGGCCGCTGCGCGACGAGTTTCAAGACAAGCTCGGCGAGGGCATCCGGGACCCCGGGCGTGCATCCTCGCGGGTCGGCCGTCGGGCGCCCCGCGTCCGCCGCATCTCTCGGAGGATCCGGGACGCCCCCCGTCAGCATCTCATAGAGCGTGACCCCCAGTGCGTAAAGGTCCGCCCGTCCGTCCACCAGGCGACCCGCGGCCTGCTCAGGAGCCATGTAGGCGGGGGTTCCGCCGATCACCGTCGCGCCCTGTCTCACCTCAGCCAGCATTTTCGCGATCCCAAAGTCCATGATCTTGAGTGTGCGATCTTTCGGCAGGAAAAGGTTCGCGGGCTTGATATCGCGGTGCACGATGTCGTGGTCATGAGCGAACTGAAGACCTATCGCGGTCTGGATCCCGAATCGCGCGACGTCGCGAGGGGTGAGTCGACCGACCCGCCGGAGGATCGTATTCAGGGACTGTCCCTCGAGGAACTCCATGGTGATGAACAGAACGCCGTCTTCTTGATCGACGTCATAAACCGTGACGATGTTCCGGTGGTTGAGGCGTGCCGCGCTCCGCGCCTCCCGGAGAAAGAGTTCGATCGCTTTCGGGTGGTCGCGTAAATCATCCGTGAGGCGCTTTAGGGCTACGATCCGATCCAGGCGTTTGTCTCGCGCTCGGTACACGATGCCCATGCCGCCACGTCCCACCTGCTCGAGAATCTCGTAGCGACCTCCCAGCGGGAAGGCGGGCAGCCCGTGGTCGGAGCGTTCGGCGGTATCGAATGCGATGCGCTGGACGCTGATCCGCTTGCGCAATTCGTCGATTCGCGTGCCGAGATGCGCCCGACTCGGCGAGCGGCTCCGCACCTGCTCCAGCACTCCAAGGGCCTGCTGTGCACGGCCCGCTTTTTCCAGCACTTCCGCGTACCATTCGAGAACGTCGACCGGCACGGTATCGGTTCCGGCGAGAGTCATGGATTCATCGAGCTTGTGCAGGGCGAGCTCAGTCTTGCCCTGCGCGTCATAGGCGCGGGCCAAAAGCTGACAAGCTGCAGCGTAATCCAGATCCCGAGGACTCACTTGCTGGAGAGTCCGCACAGCACGGATCCAGTCCCCGCGCTCCGAGGCCATCTTCGCAGCCTCGAGCAGCGAGCCCGCGCGCTCGAGCGCGTCGATCAGCCGCTCCGGATCCCCCACCTCCCGGAAGCAGCGCACCGCCGCAGTGAAATCGCCGGCCGCCTGAAACGCTGCCCCGGCACGCGATGCTTGCCCGGCGGACAAGTAGAGCTGCGCGGCACGCGCGTGATCGCCGCTCCGCTCATAAAGCTCTGCGGCTCGGTCCGCCTGCCTCGCGGCCACCCTCTGATCGGCCGCCTGCGTCAGATCGCCCGCCGCTTCGAACTGCTCTGCCGCACGCTCGGGCTCACCGCGCGCGGCGTGATGGCGCGCGCGCAGGCGGTGGGCGAGAACCGTCTGGCCGACGCCTTCCAAGGCGCGCGCGGCCGCCCAAAGATCCCCTTGGAGATAGGGCTCCACCGCAGCCGGACAGCCGGAGAATGCAATCCCCTCCCCGCCCGAGAGCTCAACCGCCAACCGGACGGGGCGCCAGGAATCGATGACGATCTTTCGTTCGACCACAAGGTCGCTGCCGCCGATCATAAGGTCGTATTCTCCACGCGGGAATGCAAGGCGACGCACCCCATCCAGAGAGAAACGAACCGACCCCGGGTCCCCCCGCACGCCGACCCGTGACTTGGCAAGCGGACGACCCTTCCACAGGGCGACGACCTCGACCGGAGCTTCGCGCGGTTCAAACTCGAATTGGACCCGCTCCGTGAGGCCTCGGGAGACTCGAACAGATTTCTGTTCGAGGCAGCGCTGGATCGAAGTGTCTCCCTGCGCGTCGCGAAGAACGCCTTCTACGACCACCACGTACTGACGTGCGGGAACACCGCGAAAGTGAGCTTCCCTCGCCACCATGTGCTGCTCGAAGCGAGAAGAGCGGCGCGCCTTCGCGCCAGCGTCATCGGCTGGATTCCGCCCTCCCTCTGAGGGGCGCGGGGGTTCGCGGCGTCGTGTGAGCCGAACGCTGAACTCCCCCCGACACTCTGGAGGGTAATCGATGACGGCGAGCAAGTCTCCGCGGCCGCGGAGCCAGCGACCGAGATAGGTGAGAGCGAATCCTCCAAGGCCGACGAGGAGGAACCAGGAAAACGGGAGGTTTCGCTCCCAGCGGCTAACGGAATCGCCCGCGGCGGCGTGGCCCGCCGCCTTCCCACGCCCGGTCCCGGGCCCGGCTTGAGCGGCACCGGCGGTCTCATGGCCATGCGCCGATCCTTGGGCAGCGCCCGATCGCTCAGGCGCCTGCGCGCCCTCGGAGGGAGCGGTCGAATGCTCGGCGGCACTGGCACCGACTCCGGTGCCGCTCGCGGCGTTGGGATTTCTGGCGGAGAGCTGTGAAGAGGTGCCCGCGCCACCTCGAGCCTCAATCGCCTGCGTCGTCCGAAGCAGGCCGTCGTAAGTGGCTGGGTTCCGGTCGCCGAGCTGAATGGCGCGCTGGTAGGCAGCCCGCGCCAGTCGCTCTCGTCCGGCGGCTTCGTAGTCAGCAGCCTGGCGGCGCAGACCCTCGATCTGGCGAGCCACGGCCCCGGCCCCGCCCGTTTGACTGTAGCCTTCGCCCGCGGCCCGAGTCGGCACTGCGGCAGCGGCTCCAAGCAAGAGGAACGTCGCGGCGGCAAGGGTTCGCAGGTGCAGCGTCATCCTCGACCCTCTTGCCTCCGCTTTACCTCCTACTGATCGGCTCACAGGGGCCCGACGTTGAGTACCAGGAGCCCTGGGCGAAGGGGACAGGTAAGGGCGTCCCCGGCATAGCTTCGCCGCTGGGTTTCAGCGGGAGCTGCCGCCTCGAGGGGCCTCGTGGGGCGTAGGGAGCGCACCCCGTGCGCTCGGCAGCCGCGGTCCGATGCGGGCGGAAGGACCCGCTTGACGTATTCCGCGGCGCTAACCGAAGAGCAAGCGAGGCCGCGCGTCCCGAGTGCGCGACATGAAGAAGCGTGTGCGGGTCGCCTTTTCGAGGAGATCCGCGGTGTTGGCGTCGGCGGAATCGCGAAGACCTCCCAGAGCAGACCCGACCTGTTTCGAGACGCGTCCTCCAGGGGCTCGGCTCGTTACCTCCCGTCTCGGGGGTTGCGGCCCGCACCCGACGTGCCGAGGGTTCGACCCGCAGGGTCGGGTCGTGAACGATCACGCCTCACCCGGAACCGCTCACCGTGCCCGAACACACGAGATTCTCCTCGCCTCGTGTGAGAGATCCGATATGCTGGTTTTCCTAGACCCTTGGAGAGGGCGCGGACAAGCGGCGTCGCCCGCTCCTCCGTGCCGCGCCGTAGAAGGCTGCTCCTCGCCAAGGATGCCTCGAGACAGAGGGCGCGTCGTCCGGCGGGGCCGCACTTCTGCGAGGCGGGGGCGCCGAAACGCAAGGAGCGCGCACGGCCTCTCGCCACACCGAGTGCCGGATCAGCCGCTCCGATGGGGAGGTACCTATGATCCGCTTCCGCGCGCTTCTCACCTTGGCGGTCGTCTTCGTGTACGCAGGGATTGGCGCTGCGAGAGCCGACGAAGCCCCGGCTGGCGCTACGGGTCGTTGCAAGGACGGATCGTACACCGAGAGCGCCTCGAAAAAGGGCGCTTGCAAAGGACATGGCGGCGTCGCCGAGTGGCTCGCGACGCAGGGCACGGGCACCTCTGAAAAGGCAGAGAAGAAGGCCAAGCACGACAAGAGTTCGACGACTTCTGCCGCGGCGCAAACCGCGCCCTCGACTCCGCCGCCGGACGCCACGGGGAAGTGTAAGGACGGCTCGTACACGACGAGTGCCTCGAAGAAGGGTGCGTGCAGGGGGCACGGCGGGGTTGCGGAATGGACGGGCGGCGCAGCGTCGAGCGCGCCCGCTACGCCGGCCGCTCCGGCGGCTGCGCCTGCGACTTCCAAGTCAACGAGTAAGGCCGAGACGGCGGCGGCTGCGCCGGCGGCGAAGACGCCAGCCAACACTGACCCGACGGGAGCGACCGCACTTTGCAAGGACGGCACCTACTCGCATAGCAAGCATCACACCGGTACCTGCTCGCACCACGGAGGCGTCTCACAGTGGCTCGGTCAATAGCCATCCGAGGAGTTTCGTGATGGGGCTTTTGGAAACACTCTCCCAGGAGGTGAAGGGCGCACTCGGCGGCAGCGGCAGCGATCCCTCTGGGCTCGTAGCGGGTGTGCTCGACGCAATTCAGTCGAAAGGACCCGGCGGACTGGAAAGCTTCGTGCAGGATTTTCACGACAAGGGTCTCGGGGGCGTGGTGTCGTCCTGGATCGGTAGCGGACCGAACCAACCGATCACTGCCGCCCAGGTCGAGAGCGTTCTTGGCACGGATCGGGTCCACACGATTGCTGGGAAGCTCGGGCTTCCTCCCGCTGCGGTGACGACAGGTCTCGCCACGGTGTTGCCGCACGTGATCGATAAGCTGACGCCTCAAGGCCGCGTCGTGGCAGCAGGCCCTCCGAACAAAAGTCGCACTTCCTGAAGACTGCTCTCGAGCCGAAAGGCTGAGGGGATGCGCACGAGGAGGGGCGCTCGCCGACGGCGCTTTCTATCGTGGATATCGGAAGTGGACAAGCGTCAGTGTCACCGCGAACAAGACGTAGAAAATGGCGAAAAGGGACAGCCTTTCACCTGACATCCTTCCGCGTTGAAAGAGAAGGTAGAGAGCAAGCACCGAAGTCGCTGTGACTGCCGCTGCAAAGATGAGGGTTCGACTCAGCATCCAGGGAGTAAAAAACAGTCCGAATGCTGTAGGAACAGTCGCCTGAATCATCATCGCGCCACTCACGTTCGCGAGCGCGAGACGTTCTTTTCTTTGTCGCACCCAGATGACCGCGTTCATGACCTCCGGAAGCTCGGTCGCAATCGGACTGAGCAGAAGAGCCACGACTTGGGGGGAGAGCCCAGTGAGAGGCCCCAGGACGTTGAGCTGATTTACAAACACACGACACGCCCCGAAGATCAGCAGCACAGCCGCCAAGGTCTGCAGCAGTACCCAGCCCGTCGATGGTGCGATGTCCTTCGGACGAAGTTTTAGGGGTGCGAGCGCTCCTTCCGATTCATCTCGACGGCTCCTCGTTTCCTTTAGGAAGTAGGCGGCGTACGCGGCAAGAAAGAGCAATCCACACCAAGGTTTTAGCGCGAAGGCCACAAGACCGAGAGCGATCTTTCCTCCAAAGATTACGAGAAACCAGCCCTGGTCCCGGCTTAGGTGCTGATGATCAACGTCGAGGATCGCAAACCGCTGCCGTCCGGAGCGGCTTGCAAGGAGAGTCCAGCCCACGACGGCATACGCGATTGTTCCGAGGACCAGCGGACCCCCGAGCGCGGCCCCGATACCAACCTCCTTTTGGGCTGGGCTTCTTCCAAAGACGACTGCGACAAAAGTCACGACACTTTCGGGGAGCGCCGTCCCGAAGGCGGCGAGGATGGTTCCCGTTGCCTTCTGCCCGAAATCAAAGCGGTAGCCGGCCCACTCCACTCCGTTTACGAAGTACTCGCAGGCGAGATAGATCAGACCAGCCGAGCCCAGGAAGAGCGCCAATGTGCCGAGAAGCGGCGTCATGGAGTCCGGCTCGGGTTGGGCCTACGGACCGGTGGCGGAACATCCCGCCCAACCCGGTGCCGGAACATCCCTGCCAAAGGTCTCGCCAAGCCGATTGGCCGCATGCGCCATGGCCGAGAAGGCCAAGTATGTTGACGCACACTCCTCCATCCGGAGGACGGCTACTCCCCAATGACGACCGCGATCTCTAGCCCCACAACGCGGGCCGCGCAAGAGCCGATCGCCGCCCCAACCGAGAGGACTCGCGAGGCACAGAAGGCGGGACCCGGGTCTGCAGCCGCGCCACCCGGCGGCTAGGCCAACGCTCGCGCCTTCACGATCGAGTGGTCGTCGCAGCCCGGAGCAGCGTCGCGGTCGGGAATCTCCAAGCGAGCTTCACTCACAGCTCTCAGCGTCGGATCCGGCAAGGGCCGGGACCCAGCGCAGGCTCTGCGCGGCACGCCAGTGTTACCGGATCGCGGTATTCGACCGACCGGCGCTAGCTCTGCGGCGGCATCAATGCCATCGGGTTGTAGTAGTATCGCTCGCGCGCAATCTTTCCGCCCTTGATCTCGTGGACCGCAATCTCCAGCAGTTTCACCGTGCGCCCATCATTGAGCGTGACTTCGGCATCCCATTCGATACAGATCACGCCCTTCCCCAGAAAGACGTTGCGAGTCTTCCACCGCACACCCTTCTGCATCTGCTCCCACTGCTGGAGCTTCTTCTCGAGACCCTCGTGGCCGTGGGCGGCGTCGCCATTCGCCTCCACCGACTCGCAGTCCACGGTGTAGAGCTCTTGAATCGAAAACTTCGACGGGTCGGCGGTCACGCGAACGATCTTCCGTGCAAGCGCGTCGAGACCTTGCTTTGCCGGCGGGCTCGCAGACTTCTTGCGGGCAGCCTTCTTCCCTACGGCTTTCACCGAAGTAGGCGCCCTGCGCTGAGAGGTGGACTTGCGGCGGGTCGGCATGGGGTCTCTCCTTCGCCGGGAACCGGCGTACCTATAGTATCAGGGCCATCCTCTCTTGAATCCCGATTGGGCAGCCCTTTACTCACTTTTCTGGGGGTGTGGGGTCTTGCCGACACGCTCGCAGCAGCGCGTCATCTCTTGCTGGGACGAGTCTTGCACGAACGATGTGTGAAAATGCAGCCTCCAACGAACTCTCGGTACGTGGCGTGAGTTTCGGCGACGGGAGACGGGCCGTGTGTAATGCCTCGCGAAGCCTGGCGTCTTGACGCACACGACCAGCGGAAGCTGGCGCCTCGGATTCGCGTTTTCTCTCACCACTTCCCTCTTCTGGGGATTGCTTCCGATCGCGCTCAAGCTGCTCCTCGCTGCGATGGACCCCCTCACGATCACCTGGTATCGCTTCGCAGTCGCAAGTCTTGCGCTCGGTCTTTTCTTAAAGCTGAAGCACAGACTCCCCATGCCGCTTACCCTCGACCGCGGCGATTGGGTATTGCTGGGGATCTGCATTCTCGGCCTCACGAGCAACTTCGTGCTCTACGTCCTCGGCCTCTCGCGTGCGAGCCCGACTGTGACACAAGTGGTGATCCAGCTCTCACCTCTATTCCTGCTCCTCGGCGGTCTCGTCGTGTTCCACGAGCGATTCACCGCTTTGCAGTGGAGCGGGTTCGCGGTCCTCGTCGGGGGGATGCTGCTTTTCTTCAACCGACGTCTGCCAGAGCTCGCTCATGTGTCCGGTGGCGTCGGCCTGGGCGTCCTGCTGCTGGTCATCGCAGCCATCCTGTGGGCGGCCTATGCCCTCGCTCAGAAGCATCTTCTGCGCTCGCTGGCTTCAGAGCAGCTCCTCTTCTTGCTCTACACCGCTGCGGTCGCGTTGCTCTTTCCACCGGTTAAGTTTGCAACGGTCCTCGGCCTTACGACACTGCAGTTCGGGCTGCTGGCCTTTTGCTGTGCCAACACCCTCATCGCATATGGTTCGTTCGCGGAAGCCCTTGGACACTGGGAGGTGTCTCGAGTGAGCGCTGTCATCTCCACTGCGCCGCTCTTTACGCTGCTCGGAATGCGACTCGTCGAGCTCTTGGCCCCCGGCTTGCTGGCGCCCGAAGAACTGAATGGCCTAAGCGTCCTCGGTGCGCTCGCAGTGGTCGCCGGTTCGAGCTTGTGTGCCCTCGGTTCACGAGGCGCAGAGCCGAGCATTACGCGGCAAAAAGGAATCCACCGCTAAGTCGCCCCCCACGGCGATGAACGCACCCTTCGAAGGCACGTAGGAGTCCGCCTGCCCTCTCCTAGCGCGCCTCCAAAGCGAAATCTTTCATGCGGATCAGCGGCGCGTTTCTGGAGCCCCTCCCCTTCGATGAGGAACTCCTCTACACCGGTTCCGTCGCGGGGGCGGCGCGCGCTACAAGAGGCCAACTCCAGCCGGTGGGCGTTCGGAAAGGCTTCCAGGCGTCCTTGGGTTGGCTCAGCCGATCCGCGATCGTCAGCAGCACGACAGGGTGGTGGCCCATGCCGAGATGACTGCTTAAAACTTCGATGCTCTCGCTCTCGGGTCCCGGCTTCTCGCAGCAACTCCGCCACGAAACGATGCCGTCGCTGCGGCTGTAAATGGCTGTCGATGGCACCGCGAGCGGCGTTCCGAGCCGCTCGCGGAACAGGCGCTCGTCGGGATGGAGCTGGCGACGAGCGAGCAATGCGGCCGGGACGTTCGTCGCTTCGGGATCCCGGAACGGGCTCGCGAGCGTGATCACCTGGCGCACGTCGTCCGGGAATCTTCGCGCAAGCTCGCGCGCATAAATGCCGCCGAGGCTCCAGCCGATGAGGCTCACCGGCCGTTCGTGCCGGCGGCGCAGCTCCTCGAGGCGCTGCGCCAGGTCTCGAGCCATCTGCGGGCTCGGCCCGACGTTGCGCCCGAGACCCCATCCATAGGAGGGATAGCCAAGTCGCTGAAGGAACCGGCGCAGCGCCCGCGTCGACAAGTCGCTGGCCATAAGGCCCGGCAACACCAGGACTGGCTGGCCGTCTCCGCGCGGGGCTCGTCGCAGAACGGGTAGCGCGGGCAGCAGCGCCGCGAACTCCAAGACAGCCCGCCCCTCAAGGAGAAGGAGAGTACGCGGCGGACGCTTGGTCATCGGCTTTTTTTCCGGTTTCTCCATTTCGTTCAAATTCCCCCCTGAGCGAGGACGATCGCCGACTTCGGGTAAACCTTCCAGTCGCTACGTCTCGGTCGGCAGAACACTTGCGCTGCCTCGCGCGAAAGCGCGTATACCCCACGGGCTGGAGATCTTCACCAAAGCCGTGGCGGCTTGCTCTCGCAGCTCCAAGCGGGTGCGAGGATCTCCTCTTCGGCGCCCGCCGCTGAGGCCCGCTCTTCCTCATCTCCTTCGGCGGCGGCCATCGCTGGGCTGTAAGCGCACTGGACCCACACCACCCCGGGGAATTCGAGGAGGAAAGATTCGCCGAGGTAGGTGTAAACCAGATCCTCATCGGGCGAGCGGATCCAGCCAACTTGTGCGTGCGGGATTGCAGGCAGGTAGTCCGGCACAAGGTTTTGGAGCTCGTCCGGGTAGCGGCCGAAGTCCTTGCGGTAGTGTTCGAGCGCTGCAATCACAACCGGTGCCACCCCGTTGCGCGATTTCGCCAGGAAGTACTCGCCCTGCCAGCGACCGAGCTCGATGCTGCCGACGATGAGGATCGCAGCCATGAGGAATGGAATCGCGGCGCTTGCGCCGGAGCCGGAGGCCCGGCGTCCGCTGAGCAAGGCGAGCACCACAGCCGGAAGCGCGAGCACCGCGTACTGAAGCGCACCGCCCTCGGCGAAGGGGATGGGACGGAGCAGCGCGGAAACGCCAGTTGCGACCGCCGCGGTCAGCGCCGTCCGGGCCCATGTCGGAGCCATCCCGCGAACGAGGAGCCCGGCGCCCGCCGCCCCGTGCACGACCCCAAGCACAAGCCCAACGAGGAGGAAGCCGTAGAGCGTGAGCGTTGGCCACGGGCTCAGGTTCCACTGAAGCTCCGGATTGGTACCGGTGACTTCGGTGCTTAGGAAGTAGACCGAGCCGACGAAGCCCGCCGCCGCGAGTCCCTGCAGCCATCGCGAACGTTGACGGGCCGACCCAACGATGGCGGGAGCAAGCGCAAAGAGCGAGATGTAGGCGGACGTGGAAAGCAGAACGGCGGGCCAGCGCCAGCTGTAGTCCTGCCACGTCTCGGGGTCGAGCCATCCGTAATAGCTAAAGGCCAAGAGCGTAAGTCCGAGGGTAAGCGCGGCGCTGCGGGCGAGCGCAGACCGGAAGAGCAGAAAGCCAAGCACGGTCAACACCATCGGAGGCAGGGCGAAGAGGCCGAGCGGGATCAATCCTCGCACTTCGAAGCGGCCGTCGTGGCGGGCCTGCTCCACGTCGGCCGCAATCCGCTGGAGCGGCGCGAGCCACGGGGAGTCCATCGTAAGCGCGAGGCCCGCGGGCCGGTACCAGGCAATGTTCTCCGGTTTCTCGGAGGGTGAGGGTCCGGCCCCGAGGAACTCGTAATAGACGGCCCCAAGCGCAAGGAAGATCGCAAAATACGCGATGCGTAAAAGCCGGCGAGCCATCGCGACCCCCAGGCGGCTCTTCGAAGAAAAAGAAGCATTCCCCGTGCCAACCCAGTCCTCTCGATAGTGCGCTCCGCACCCGGAGCGGGCCACGAAGTCTCATCGCAAGGGGTGCGGCTGAGGCCAATGGGCGCCCTCGGCGAACGCGAAGGCTGGTCGAGCGGAAGGGCGCCAACCTGAACGCCGGAGCATCCATAATCGGCCTTTTTTCTCTAGGCCTCGGCGCTGTCGGCCGCCCGACGCATTCGCGCCTCCCATACGCGTACGGTCAAAAAGGAGATTCCCATTCCCGGAGGTCAGGATGCGCCTACCGGACTCCCCTCTTTCTTTGTGGCTCGCGACCTACGGGGCTTATGTCCCAGAGCCGCCGCTGCAGGGCGACCACGACGTGGACGTCGCCATCATCGGCGGCGGATTTGCCGGACTCATGACCGCCTACGAACTCAAGTCCGCCGAGCCGACCCTCCGCGTCGCGGTACTTGAGGCGAAGGAGGTTGGCTACGGGGCCAGCGGGCGAAATGGCTCCTTCGGCATGACGGTGGTCGGCCTCGGGTTCGGAGCGATGGCAATGCTGCGGGGCAGGCACTTTCTCCGCGACGCACACACCTACATGGAGCGGGCCGTCGACACGATGGGCGAGGTGATCGCGCGGGAGGAGCTCGATTGCGACTGCATCCGCCCGGGCTTTTTGCGCACCGCTTCGACCGCCGGCTACGTCCGCCGTCTCGAGCACGATGTCGCCCTCATGCAGTCACTGGGCTTCCACGGAATCGACTGGATCGACGGCGAGGCGTTGCGCAAGCGGGTCAACTCTCCCCGCTACCTGGGAGCCATCTGGGAGCCGCGACTCCTCCTCATCAACCCCGCCAAGCTTGTGCGCGAGGAGAAGCGACTCGCGCGGCGCGTCGGCGCGGTGGTGTATGAGAACACTCCGGTGCTTGAAGTCACGGAGGAGAAGGGCTTTCGGCTGCGAACGCCAAGGGGCATGGTGCGAGCCGACAAGATCGCCTTCACGGTGAACGCCTATTCGCACCTTTTCCCACAGCTTCGCCGCAAACAGATCAACGCCTTCACCTACATGGTTGCCACCGATCCCCTTAGCCCAGAGCAGCTCGCATCGATTGGCTGGCAGGGACGCGAGGGCATCGAGGACGCCCGCAACCTCATCCACTACTACCGCATCACGCCGGACGATCGGCTGGTGATGGGCGGCGGACCGGTCGGACTCAGCTGGGCGAATGGCCTCGATGCGGACCGCAACGAGGCGGCCTGGCGACATCTCGAGCAGCACGTGAGCTTCCTCTTCCCGTCGCTAAGGGGCATCCGGGTCACGCACCGCTGGGGCGGCCCGATCTCGGTGACCACGAATCTAACGCCAGCGCTCGGCTACCTCAGCGACAAGCGCGCCGTCTACAGCCTGGGCTGCATTGGCCACGGGGTCTCGGCGAGTCACCTAAACGCCCAGGTCTTACGCGATCTGTTGCTCGAGCGTCGCACTGAGCTCGTGGATTCCCCGTTCGTCAATCGGCGTCTCATTCCGTGGCCGCCCGAACCCCTGCGCGCGACCGTCGCGCTCGCAATCCGAAGCGCCCTGGAGGTCCAGGACTGGGCGTATGAGCGGAAGCTCTAATCAATACGCGGGACGGGAAACGTCGGCCGCAGAACGATCGCGAAGCTCAAGAGCGATGGACGGAGCTGGCTCCCTAGGAGCCGAGGGCACGTCCTGCCACAGCTCTACTGCGACCCGTAGGTCGCGATCCGGGCGCACGGTCCGAGTTGGCGCGGCACTTGCTTCCTTACAACGGGCGTCAGGTTTGAAGCGAAGGCCGACACAGGCATTGATCGGACCCGAATCTCCGACCGGCCTGAAGCGTGCAGGAGTCGGCGCGCACGCGCCGATCGTGAAGGGAGCGGTTCATGAGCTCTCCGCTGCACCGTCTCCTCCGAAGCGGTGGGGATTCGCTGCGTGCCGCAGCACTCGCGGCAGGAGGCGCATCCCAAGTCCTCGTGGGGCCGGAGGACGCGGGCACCCTCGGACCGTGCTTTAAGGAAGACGACGCGATCGCCTTCGACAAGATCGATCTCATCCGTCCCTAGGCAGCTCGTCTCATTGCGATCTCCGACCTCCCTGAGCCGTGCGAGTGAAGTCAGCGACCGCCGTGTCACCTCTGCGTCCGGGTCGCCTTCACGGATCGTCCGAGAAGTTCCGCGATCCGCGAGCTCGCAGAGTGGGGAAGCATGCGGGCCAAGTTTGCAACGGCCCTGTTCCCAAGCCCGGGCACACACAGCACGCTGCCCCTTGCCAGCGCAGCGAGTGACTCGGCCACCACTTCCGCGGGCTCCATCCAGAGGAACTCGGGTAAACCCGAGGTGTCCGCTCGCGCGCTCGAGAATATCTCGGTGTGAGTGAGGCCTGGGCACAGCGCCTGGACCCGGACACCCGTACCCCGCAGCTCGACGTGGAGCGCCTCCGTGAAGCTGTTCAGGAAGGCCTTTGTCGCCCCATAGACCGCAAAGCTCGGCGCTGGCGTAAAGGCCGCGGCCGATGAGACGTTAATCACCGCGCCGCGGCGGCGGCGAATCATCCGCGGGAGGGCCGCGTGAACGAGGCGCACGGCCGCAAGAACGTTGACGCGGATCTCCGACTCCTCGCGCGACCATTCACTTCCAGCGAAACGTCCAAAGGCGCCGAGGCCGGCGTTGTTGACCAGCAGCTCGAGCCTGGGTTCCCGGGCGATGCGCTCGCTGACGCGGCGAAGGCCGGCCTCGGTCGAAAGATCCGCGGCGAAGGGCTCGCTCGCTACCCCGTGGGTTTTGGTGAGCTCGCGCCCAAGGACCGCGAGCCGATGCCGGCGCCTCGCCACAAGCATGAGATCGAAGGCGTCGCGCGCGAGGGCTCGGGAGAACGCCTCGCCGATCCCGGAAGAAGCGCCTGTCACAAGCGCGACCCTTCGTCCTCGCGGCTTCCGGACTCCCTTTCCCATCGGGTTCTCCCCTGCCCTCGCCTCCCCATCGGAGGCGGAGTGTCTCAGATCAGTCGCGCGGCGGCGCGCCGCCGCGGCGCCCCCCTCCGGCGTCGGAGAGCGAGGATCGAGGTTGTTGATCCTGGGCTGTTCTCCGCACCGGGCCCTTAGGGAGCAAAGGAGAGAGGCCAGCGGGAAGTGCGCGAGTTCGGGATGGAGCCCCGGAGGTCGCCGGGCGCCTCTTTCACGAGCTTCCTTTTCGAGACGCTCCTTCCTTGAAGAACTCCGCGATCGCTGCGTGAGTCTCGGCCGGCCGTTCGATTTGAGGAACGTGCCCGCAATCGAGCTCGACATGACGAGACGCCGGCACGGCCCGCTTTACGTGAGCGGCGAAGCCGATCGGAACAAGGCGATCGGCTTTGCCCCAAATGAATAGGCTCGCCGCACGGAGCCCGGCAAGACGGGTCCAGAATCCTTCCGCCCCGTGCGGTTCTTCGAGGTAGATCTGGCGCGCGGCGGCGTAGAACGCCATGCGTCCCCGCGGAGTGAGATAGGCGCGCAGGAACTCGTCGACTCCCGCTTGCACCCAGTTGAACTCGGCGACGGGGAGGAGCCGGTGGACCACGGCCTCGACCACAGAGCGCGGCGTGATCTGCAGGAGGCCGAGCTCTGGGCGGAGGAGACGCACCAGGGGTGCCCATGGCCGCTCGCGGATCCAGGCGAGGGATGGCGCCAACATCACAAGCCGTCGCACCCGCTCTGGATGGCGCAGGCCGAGCTCGAGCGTCGCCCGACCGCCCATGCTGTTGCCGATGACGTGCGCCCGTTCGAGCCCGAGCGCATCCATCAGGTGGACGACTGAACGGGCAAAGAACTCCGGGTCGTAGACCGCCCGCAGGGGCTTTGCCGAATCGCCGAACCCGGGGAGGTCAACGGCAATCAACCGGAACGAGTCGGCGAGTGCTGAGACGGTCGGCAGAAACGATCCCTTGGTCGCGCCTAGGCCGTGGATCAGGATGACCGGTTCACCGACGCCAGCCGTGAGAAAGGAGACTTCACCGGAGGCGGTCTCGATCCGTCGAAATCGAAGGCGTTCGGGCCCGTTCATGCCGCTTGTCGCTGCGAGCAAGCTCACTCCGAGATGAAGGTTATGGCGAATCCGCAGGCGCCCGGTGCGATACGCGTCCATCCCTCCGCGCAGGTCGCGGGCGATTGCGCCCCAGGTCTGGCGGTCGGCGGTCAAGGTCGCGTCCGGTTCCGAGCCCCGATCCCCCGTCGCGAGTCTCGCGCCGGCGCCATCGACAAGGACGTCCCACTTCCCAACGCTCGGGACAATCAAGCGGATCTGCGCGCGTCGCCGGGGTGCGTCGAATGCGCTCGGATCGAAGCGGTCGATCAGCGTCCGGAGGCTCTGAGGCGGCGGCGAGGTGGCTGCGCTCATTGCCAAGACGGGCCCTCGAACCGCGGCTCCCGCTTAGCGGCCCCAGCTCGCGACGGCAGCTCCGGTGCGGGCTCCGCTTCCGTGAGGAAGGTCGGGAAGGCGAGGGCAAGCGGCAGCCGGAACACGAATCGCTGACCGACCACACGAAAACCTGCGCCCCTGACTTGTGCGCGCATCCGCGCGCGTGTCGGCCAGTGGAAGGGCTCGCCAACAGCGCGAGATAGCGCGCTCGCCGCGGAGGAGAGCCACTCCGCAGGAGGATTTACGAGCGACACGAAGATCCGTCCACTTGGAGCGACCACTCGGCGGAACTCTCTTAGCGCCGCACCCTGATCGGGGAACCAGTGAAACGCTTCGGTCGAGACGATCGCGTCGAAGCTGGCATCGCGAAACGGTAGCCGCAGCGCGGTCGCCTGTACCAGCGCCGCCGCGTTGCCACGCCGCGCTGCCTGGTCAAGCATGCCGCGAGAGAAGTCACAGCCCACGACGCACTCCCCCCCGATCTCGCGCCGTACACGAGCCGCGAGAAGCCCCGTACCGCAGCCTACGTCAAGGACCCTTCTCGCGCCGCAAGCGCGCAGTGCGCGCACCACGGCATCATGCTCGGGGCGGTAAACCAGCCACTGTATGAGCGGCGCGTCGTAGACGAAGGACCACAGATCGAAGAGGCCGCGATCGGGTCCCTTCGCATCGCGCGCCCGGTGCATGGGCACCCGCCTCGTGCGTGGCAAGCTCATGCGCCGACGTTAGCCCCCCGCACCCGACTTAGGTGTCGCGGGTCCGACAGCGCGGGTCCGAGGACCGCGCGCCATGCCGTCCGCGCCTGCAAGCGCTCAGTCCAGCCCTTTCTGATCCTCGGCTTCGAGGAAGCTCCGACCGTGGTGTTCAGCACTGAACGAGACGAGCCCGGCCAAGGTGAGAATCACGACGATCTCAAAGCCCGCCAAGGCCCACGCGTATCCCACACGATCGCGCAGGGCGTACTGGAGGCTGTTCACCGGGGCAGCGATGAGGACGCCCATCTGGTAGGCGAATCCCGGGACAAGCCCCCGCGCGCGGTCGGGCGCGAGCTCGTTCAAATGCGCGGGCACGATGCCCCATGCACCTTGCACGCCCATTTGGAGGAGACTGGCTCCGATCACGAGGGTGAGAAGCGATGTGCCCCCGGCCCACAGCGGGATTGCCAGGAGGCTTAGCCCGAAGGCGGCGAGCATGCTGTGTCGGCGACCCGCGCGCTGGGAAAACTGGCCGAAGGCAATCGCACCGACAATCGCGCCCACGTTGTAAAAGATTGCCACCTGTGCGACGGCACCGGCTCCCATCCGATGCTCGGACTTGAGGAAGTCCGGATACAGATCCTGTGTGCCATGGGAAAGGAACATCATGAATGTCATGAGCGTCACCAGGAAGGCAAACCGTTTCCCGTGCTCGCCAACGGTCCGTAATACCTGTCCGAAGCTCGTCGCTCGGTGGCGGCGCCAAGCTTCCGACTCCGGAACGCTTGAGCGGATATAGAGCGCGAGCAGCGCAGGTACGCCACCGATCCAGAACATTGGCCGCCAGCCGAGGTGAGGGAGGATGATCCAAGATGCGAATGCGGCGAGGAGATACCCCACCGAGTAGCCGCTTTGGAGAAAACCCGAGAGGACGCCACGCCAGCGGGGTGACGCGTGCTCCATGGCAAGCGAGGCCCCGACACCCCACTCCCCACCCATTCCGATGCCGTACAGCGCGCGAAGCACGAGAAAGACGGAGTAGTTCGGGGCGAATCCGCACAGCAGCTCAACCACGGAGAAGAAGATGATATTCGTCATGAGAGGCAAGCGACGGCCGTAACGGTCCGCGAGGAGGCCGAAGACGAACGCCCCCACAGGCCGCAGCGCGAGGGTCGCGGTGAGGGTGGCCACCATCGCTGCCTTTGTGACGCCGAATTCGTGAGCGAGGACGTCGATCAGGAACACGACGACGAAGAAGTCGAATGCGTCGAGGGTCCATCCCAGAAAGGCGGCGGTCACCGCGTGCGCAGAAGCGCGCGGGCTCGCGGACCCGGTCGACATAGGCCTCCCACCGCCGCGCCGACACCACGGGCCAGCGCTCGACGATCATCGCGCCAAGGTCCACCGACCGCCAGGAGCCCACGACCGCCCCAGTCTCATGATCGACATGTACGCAGATTTGACTCCGAGCGCCGTCCTACGCTCGCTTTCGAAGACACCGTCTCTCATAGAGAGAAACGATTCAAACGATCCGGGCGCATCATGCGGCTCAGATCGCCTCGCAGCTCGAAGACGCGCGCGAGCTCGATCGCGGAAGAAGTCGCTAAAGCCGCCGCGGATCGCTCACACCTGGGGTCTTGGATGTCGCGGCCGGCTGCGCGGGGAGGGCGGCGTGATTCGTACCTGGGGGAAACACACAGGAGGGTGCAGGGCTGTCTGGATAGAACCAAGGTGCACGCACCGGTAGGCGGGGAGTGACCAGACCCGCTCTTTCGATTGCGAGTTGGGTTCCTGGTCCCGCCATGGGTCATGTTCCCTCGGGCCTCCGTTTTCATCCCGGACGGTCGGATCTCCCGAGTCCGGTTGGCGACCTTGGCCACTGTCTGCGAATGAGCCTTTCCTGCAACACCGAAGCTCAAGCGCTGGCTCGCATCCACCCCTTGCACCGCAGGTTTGCTCAACCGCTCGACATCGCGCTGAACACCGAATTCGTGGGCTCTGAGTCCCTCTCCGGTGTCCCAAAGCGACGCCCACCAAGCGCCGCGAGCCCCTTTGCCCTCTCGAGGCGTTACCTCTCAAAGGATGGCATCCAGTGCCACCTCGAAGGGCACTACCCCTTCTTCATCGCTCATACGGGCTCATGCGACGGTCCCAAATCCTCTACTCGGCTTCGCTCTCGCTATTCCTCGTAGTCTCTGCAGGTTGCTGCCAGCCCCTGCTGGAAGAAGGACCTTCCCGACGTTATCTCTGCATTCCTTGCGCAGGTGCTTGGACCCATACCCCGCGGTGTCACCTCTGTGCACTCGCCCGCTTCTTCCAGAGGCGCAACGGCCTCGCCCAAGGTGCAAGGGGCTCGGCCCACCGAATGCTCCCCGCGAAGCAGCTTCAACGGGGGTCTCAGATTTCGAGGCTGCAATCATTTCATGATGTTCAGGCACCCACACTCGCTAGGCCCCCCGGCTGCTCCCACCGCAGGAGTCTCCCCCTGGGCGGCCGGGCCGTTTACACCGCGCACACTCCGGTTGGTTACCTACCCCGGGTAGCGGCATCGCTACATGCCCGACACGGGCAATTGGCATGGCTGGACTCTCACCAGCTGGAATGCAGCCTTGTCGGCTGCTCCCGCACCCTCCTGTGAAGGACCCGCAGACCTCGCTCGAAGCCCGGGGCGCACTACTGCCCGATCTGCTTGCTGACAGCGTTTTCTTGCTGGTTCAGGACTTTCTGCTCTGACTTCGTAATGTGACCGCCGTTCTGGCTGGCCATGTCCCGCTCTTCCTGGCGGATCTGGCGGTCTTCCTTGTGAAGCTTCGCGGCTTGTCCCGCCGTGAGCTCACCCTCTTTCCGCTCCTGCTTGATCCGCTTGTTCTGATTCGCAAGTCGATCGTTCACCTGATCTCGACGCGGATGATTCTTCTCCCAGTTTGTTTCTGCGATGGCGCTGCTGGCAATCCCAGCAATGAATGCCGTCGTGACCGCGATCGTAAGAACCCTGGCCCAAGTCTTGAACATATCGATCTCCTCGAAGGTGTGGATGAGCTTCTGTCGCCTTTCCGTTGCATCCAACACAGCCCTGCCGCTCCGGTTGCGGCACCGGCTAGAGGGACGGTCAGCCTCAAATGAAGAAATCCTGGCGCCCGGCCGTGCGAGAGGCCTCCCCCCCGACGCAGCCACACGCCCAAGCGAGCGCAGATCCTGTCCTCCCACCCCCTGGCGCGCAGAGCCGGAAACCATCGGAATGCCCCCCCCCGGGGGGGGCGCCCTCCAAGGCTTCCCGGGCAAGGGGTCATTGGTGGCTGAGCCCGGGGAGAGCTGAGCCGCGTCCCCCTCGAAGAGGTTCGGCACGGTGGGAGGGAGCCTGCGCTGCGTGCGCGGAAGGCTCCGACCAAGCAGATGGATCGCTGCGCAGCGAGACGAAGGTGAAGATCGAGAAAGCGGCACCCTCGTTCTTCGCTCCCAATCTGCGATGCCTCCCGCGCAAAACCACAACATCTGAACGCTCTCCAATCGCACGTCAAGACGCGAGACGAAGCGCTTACGGGAAGCGATGCTGGTGCGGGCTGTCACCTACGGCGCGACCTGACTCGATCGTCGGGGTAGTCTCCCGTGTCGCGAAGCCGCGATCGAAGGGCGCGCGGCGCGCTGAATACAGCGGAGCTTCGAAACACCAGACGCCGCAATTCGAAGCTTTTGGGGGGACGGCGTGCAAGCGTTCGCGCATCGAATCTTTCGCCACGCACGCTCTCATGCCGTCGTTAGCCTTACCCTTTGGACGCTAGGCGCGGTTGGGCAGGGAGCCCTCGGCGGCTGCGGCGGAGGCGTTCGCCCCTACCGGGCGATGGCGAAGGCGGCCGCAAGTGAGGAGAGCGTCGAGGCGCAGGCCAATGACAAAAGGCTCTTGCTGGAGGTTCGCAAGGCACTGGCGGAGACGGACGCGGCAGCGGTCGTTCACGTGTCGCCGCATGCCTATATGGACCGCGTCTTCCTCGTCGGATTCGTGGAAAGCGAAGACCAACGGTCTCGCCTTGAGGCTGCGGCGAAAGGGGTCGAGGGAGTTCGTGAGGTGGACGGGTACTTGCCCGTGAAATCCGCGGATCCCGAGAGTTGGACCGCGGCGACGATGCGTGATGCCGAGCTCAAGACTGAGCTCACAGCGGCGCTCGCGGCGGATATGCGCACTGCGAAGCTTCGCGTCGATACGGAGATCGTTGCCGGACATATCGTACTCCTGGGTGTAGTGGGCTCAGAGTCAGAACGCGACGCTGCAATACGCGTGGCCGAGAAGATTGCGGATGCTGACCACGTCACGAGCTTCCTCCTGCTGCCTGACCCCGACTATGAAAAACGGCTGCGGCTTCTGCTCCGAGATTGAGATGGACCGATGTCCATCACGAAGCTCACCCCGGTTTCGAGCTCACTCGTCAAGCGATCACCAAACACCTGCGCGTGATGGAAGAAGCGCGACTCGTACGAAGCACGCGGCATGGGCGCGAGAGCGTTTGGCGGTTAGACCAGCCGCGTTTAGAAGACGCGCGCCGATACCTCGCCCTGATCTCGGAGCAGTGAGACGGCGCTCTCGGCCGGCTGCGCAAGTTCGTCGAGGACTGACAGGAGGAAGCCCGACGAACCGCGCGGACCGCGTCTGCGTCTAACCCGCCTGGTCAGGCGACGATGTTGTTTTGTGAAAAGATCGGCAGTGGGTGCCGGGGCTAGCGGCGGTTGACCCCGGTGTAGAGATCTGGATGATCGGAGAATCCTCCATGGCGAGCTACGACGACGCCCTTTCCCTTCGCGAGGGCGGCGCCCTCTACTTTCAAATGAGCGGCTTTGACGAGAAAATGTATGCCGACCGGTGGATTAAGCTGAGAGCGGCGCCGGTCCCACTGTATGTACTGAACACGAAATCTCGTGTAAGGGCCGTACGATTCCATGACCTCCACCACGTCGTCACGGGCTACGATACGACGTGGACCGGCGAGGGCGAAATTGCGGCCTTCGAGATCGCCTCGGGCTGTGCCGACCACTACGCTGCCTGGTATCTGAACCTCTGCGCCTTGGCGATCGGCCTCTTTCTCGCGCCGGGCGCCATGCTGCGCGCCTTTAGGCGCGGTAGCCATGCGAAGAATCTCTATCGCAACACCTTCGACGACTCGCTTCTGGTGGCAACCGTCGGAAGCATGCGGCGCTGCCTCGGTCTCGACGTCGATCCCGGGACCGCGACCGCAGTGGATCTCGCACGCTTCGTGGCCTGGTCCGGCGCTGCCGCGTCGGCTCTCGTTCTCACTGCAGCCGTCACGCTCGCCCCTTTCTGATTGATCGTGAGACTCATCGGGTAGGGAGGTCACGCCTAGGGAACGCGCGATCAAGCCCGTGGTCAGACGGGTCTCGCTCGTAGCGCGTCGCGGCCCTCGAGAAGCCCGAGCAGCTGTCTGCGCTCGAGCGCTCGTGGTGCGGGTGGGCCGCAACAAACGGATTCCTAGAGCTCGTCCGACGAGGCTCCCTCGGATTCGGCGACAGGTGGAGAATGCGTTCGCGCGGGCACGGCCAGGATCGTCGCCCTCTCTCGAGTCCGCAACGAGAGGGCAATCAGTGGGAAGAGCAGGACAGAGAGGATCCCGGCGCCGACCAGGGCTGCGGCATTCTCAGGAAGCATGCGGCCGGTCGCCTTGCCGAGCTCGGTAATCACGACCACGAGCGGTAGCGTGGTGGCCGAGAACAGCGCCAAGATGCGCAGTTCACGAGCGGGTAGGTCGCGGCGATAGAGGAGCGTCGGACCTCCGCGCACGATGAGGAAGAGAGCCAGGAATAGCGGCACGCGGATCAAGCTCCGGGGGCTCGCGAAGAGGGCCGGCAGGTCAATCTGCGCTCCGCTCGTGACGAAGAAGATCGGGATCAGGAAGCCGAACCCGAGGGCGTCGAGCTTCTGACGGAACAGGTCTGCCCCCGGAGTGCGTGCCGCTAGACCCACGAGGCTGCCTGCCGCGAAAGCGCCCAGCAGGATGTCGAGAAGAGGATGTCGGCGAGCACGACAAGGCCGCCCAGCAGCAGCATCGAGAAGCGAATCGGTAGCTGGCTCGTTACACGGTGAGCCCGTCGACGGCCGCGTAGAACGCCTGACCCTGCTTCGTTGCGGCTGCGGTCGGATGAGGCGTCTCGCCAAACCAGCCGCCGAGGTTCTCCCGGATGCCAGAGCAACCGGCCAGTGCAATCGCCACAATCACGACGAAGGCGAGATGTGAGCGTGCCATGGGCGACCCACCCTCCTCGAAGAGCCGGCTGCTACGGCCGCCTCCCCCTCCCCCGTGCGAGCCAAGGGTAAGCGAAGGAGAACAGGAAGCGAGTCCCCGGTTGGGAGAGGAGGAGGTTTACCGGGCGAGGACTTGGGAAGCCGAGCTCCCGGAGGAACCAGGAAGAAGGGAGAGGAAGCCGAACCGGGAATCGAGCGCCCCCAAACGCGCTTACTTCGCCGAGTTAGAAGAGACGTTCCCCGTGCTTAGTGACTTCGGCTTTGGTGCGATGATGCGCGTAAGGAACAGCCGCGAGAGTCATGCCCTCCTTCAGAAATGCCACACGGATGGAGCAGATCTGATGTGGTCCCGCGGTTGCGCTACTTCTCACCATGCCTAACACCCTGCGGAGCGCGGGTCTCGTGAGCTGAAGGAGCCTTAGTTAAATCGTGCGACGTCCTTGAATCAGATTAAATACCAGGACCACAACTGCGATGACGAGGAGGATGTGAATGTAACCACCAAGGGTGTAGGAGCTCACGAGTCCTAAGAGCCACAACACGAGGAGGACCACGAAAATCGTCCACAACATGCCTTTTCCCCTTCGAATTGCGAACGGACATCAAGCGGACCCTAAGATTTACGGGCCGCTATTAGCGGAGCGCGAAAGTGTGATCCGCGCCGACCTCCATTGCCATGCCCGCGGAGCGTCTCGCCCGCAACGCAGATCATCTCACAATCCGCGTACGATGTGGGAATCTTCCGAAGCCCTCAACTGGCTGTGGAAGCGTCCGTCACCTTGGGCAAACCGCGATAGCTGCCTTCCCGATGAAACTCCTCGGCGCTGAAATCATTGAAGTTTTTGGCGGCCCGCGTCAACCGCTTGATCTCTTCTCTGGCGCGAGTCGCGCTCAATCCTTAGCTGCTCGCCCTTCGCTACTAGCTCCTCGTCTCAAACCGCAATCCCTGACGCGCGGCATGAGTCTTTCGCAAGCCGAGTTTATTGCCCTTGATGTTCGCCGCGCGGGAAGGTCTAACCCTGCGTCGCTAGCCGATCTTCCTTCGACCTCGCCGCGACAATCCGCGCTTTCTGCGGACACTTTGCCTAGATCCGGGAATTTCTGCGATCCCAGACGCGCGCTACGGTTTGCTTACGATGTTCTCGGCTTTGCGCGCTTAGCTTAGGCGCGCAGGGCCGCCCGGCGCTGTGAGCCCATCGGGTAGCCAGTCCCTCCCCGTTGAGCTTGCGGCGCCGGTACCGTCTCCTTCGGTCCGTCGATCTAAAGAGGCGTTCGCTCGCACACGAAGCCGATCCAGTTCGCCTAGAACTCACCTGGATCGCTCGCGGCATCGAGTGCATCGATGTCGGCGAGGAAGGTGCGAAAGTCGCCACCGAGCATGATGTAGAACTCTGCGACGCCGCGCTGATCCGGCCACGGATCGCCCCGAGCGCATCGGGAACGTCGGCCATCAGGTCGCGCAAGCGTGCCGCCCGGACACGAGCGCTCTGGGCTTCTTTCGCCATCCGGCGTGCTCCTTGCCGCGCCGCGCTTGCCTGCGCCCCCTTTAAGCCACTTGGACGGAGATCCGATAACCCTACGGAACGGCTGCGCACACGAGGCCGACCCTTGATTGGTCGCGTAGGGAAATACCAGGTCACCGAAAAGCTCGGCCGTGGGGGCGTCGGAGAGGTTTGGAAGGCAACCGACCTCTCGCTTAACCGCAAAGTCGCCTTGAAGATCCTGCGGCCCGAACTCGCCGGGCGCCCGGCGCTCGTGGCGAGCTTTCGTGCCGAGGCGCTTGCGCTTGCGCGCCTCAACCATCCGAACGTGGCCACGATCTATGGCATCGATGCCATGGACGGCCAGCCCTTCATCGTGATGGAGTACGTCCGCGGCCAGACCCTGCAGACGATCGTGAGCGGCTTTGGACCGATGCGGAGCGAGCGCGCGATCCCCTACTTCCTGCAGGTGCTCGATGCGATCGAGCACGCGCACGATCACGGCCTTGTCCACCGAGATCTGAAGGCGGCGAACGTGATGTTGACGCATCAGGGAATCGTGAAGGTGCTCGACTTCGGAATTTCACTCGTGGCCAAAAGCGTTCGAGGTGCTCGCGGAGCCGAAGGCGCGCAGAACATGGGAACTCCCGCGTGGATGGCGCCCGAGCAGGTGTGGGGCGAAGAAGCGGATGTCCGCACCGACGTCTACGCACTGGGACTCCTCTTGTACTGGCTCACGACGGGCCGACTTCCCTTCGAAACGGAGAGCCCCGCCGCGCTCCTGCGCGCGCACGCGAGCGAGCTGCCACCGCCGCCGCGTCGCTTCGCGCCGACTCTGCCCGAAGCAGTCGAGAAGCCGATCCTTCGTGCGCTCGCCAAGGACCGCACGGAGCGCTTCGCGACCGTGTCGGACTTCCGCGCGGCGCTCGCCGAGCGCTTCGTCCCCGATCTCACGGTGCCGCTGCCGTCCGGCACGATCGAAGAAATCGTCGAGAGCGTGCTGCCCGACAAATTGGAGCGCGAGCCGGAGAAGCCCTTCGGGGCGCGTCCCGCCGTTCGCGAAGAGGCACCAATCTCGACCGTTCGCGCCCTCACACCACCCGCGAACGTGCGCGCCGATGCATCGAGTGGGCTCGGTATGCTCTCGGGCACGCTTCGCCGGATCGCGATCGGGCTCCTCATCGCGGGCTCGGTCGCGGCGACCTTATATGCGACGCTACAGCGGGATACGTCCACACCGACGGCGGGCGCGCGGGTCGACGAGCCTAGGCCGAGTTCGCCTCTGCGGAATCTGCCTCGCTCAGATCTGCGAGAAGATGAACCGGCCACTGCGCACGAACCGGCGGGAGAAAGCCGGCCCCTCCGCCCGCCCAGCAAGAACGAGAAATGGGTCATTCGAAGGCACTAGGCGCCGCGCTGCTGCTCTCGACGGCAACGGCGTGTCAGATCTGGCTGCATCGTTCGCGTCCCGCGCTTGATGCGACCGCCCCGCTGGGAGGCTTGAAGCGCTTCCCAAGCGCGTTTGGGCGGAGGCCTCCTCTTCGAGGCTCGCTGCCCGGGTTCAGGACGGCCTCGCGGACCGCTGACACAAGTGCCTCGGAGTGACCACGAACGGCCAGGACACAAGGGGAGTGACGACCCCGAGGACATCCAATAGGGAACCGCCTCGTCGCGCATCGAAGCGCCGCCGGAATTCCTGGTTCGTTTTCCTACGTGTCTTAACCGCGAGAGGACTCCGCACGGACGCGACCCACTTAGGGCCGTCCATGGTCTAGCGTCGCCCAGCTGTCTTCTATCGCACCTGTGGAACCTTGATATCTCCGCCGTGACCGAGAATTCCGAACGCGGAGAGCAGCCACAGGACGACAACAATCACCACGACGATGTTGAGAATATTCTTAATCTTGGCGTCCATCGGGGTGTAGGTATTGATCAGCCAGAGTAACACCCCGACTACGATCAGAGTTACGACGAGAGAAATCAGTGACATGTTTTACCCTCCGAGTTGAATGATGTTATGTTTCTCATCACCTCAAGATAGGCCGGACAACGCCGTGGGCGCTATGGGATGTATACCTCGGTGAAAGTCTCATCAAGACAAGCGCTCTCGCCCTGTGCGCAAGCCCCGGTTTACTCACTTGAGGTTCGACCAGAAGGGAGAGACTGTCCTCCATCGCGATCCGACTTGAGGCAGCCGCTCCCCAAAAGCTAAAAGAGAGGCTCTCGGACAGCGGCCAACGCTTCGCTCCCGTAGTCCGGGAAGAGACGTTGTGGGTTCCCGAAACTTTGACGAGGTTAACGCTGCCTCAGCTTTGAGGATCCGATCGCCGCCGCGGCAAACGTCCGCAACGCCGGTCACATCTCTAGAAGACAGGAACCAGAGCTCACCGCACGAGCCAACGCCGTGGACTCCCGCTCGGGGTGTGGATCTTTGCAGCTGGAGCCCTTGAGAGAAGTACTCAGTCCTGAGGTGCTACCACTGCATCCCGAAGGTCAATGCCGCGCTCCGCCGAACTCCCTCGCAGCCCCGGGTCGATCAACCCCTGGAAGCTTGGACGGCCGGCGGGCGTGTATCTGCGTTCGGGAGGAGCGTCCCAACGTTGGAGGGAGGAACTCCGAGCCGTGCAGCGAGCCCGCCCAGTTCTGTGCGCAGCTCGCGGGCCTGGGTAATCCAGGTGATTCGCGCTCCATCCTCGGCCGGCGGTTCCTCCTCGCCGGCGGGCGCCGCCCAGAGCCCAATCAGAATCTCACGACCCCGGCAGCCTATCGCGAGGCGCTTACAAAGGTGACGCGCCAGAGCCTTCGAGTCGGCTGAGAACGCCGAGACGCAAACGACATCGGGGGCCTCGGCTTCGACGTGCTCCACGTTCTCGGTCGCGAGGGCGTGCAGGGAGCCCACCGTGCTATGCACCCCACAACCCTCCAGGGTGCGAGCGAGCCAGCGGGCGGCGAGGGCGTCAGTCTCGTCCTTCGCGGGGACCCAGAACACGCGCAGCCCACGTGCCTCCGCTGCCTCTCCGAGCGTCGTGGAACCCTCGATCGAGAGGCCATCCAGCAACTCCGACAGCAGCTCCCGGATCTTCGAGGTCGCTTCCTCCCCGAGCGCTCTGCGCCCTTCGTCGGCGAGGCGCCGCAGCACCGGGAGAACCAGCTGGTCGGAAAGCGCGACGCAGTCGTTGCTCTCAGTGCGCAGGATTGCCGCGCCTTCGGCTTTATCTAGCGCCAGGAGACGCTGGTATAGGTGCACGTCCGGGTCGAGCGGGGGCTCATCGCCTAGAAGAATGGGAAGGAACTCGAGCTCCGGCACATAACGCCCAAGAACCACGAGACACACGGTAAGGGGCATAGCCAGGAGAAGGCCCGGCAGCCCCCAGAGCCAGATCCAGAACACCGCGGAGAATACCACCGCGAACGGTGAGAGTCCGACGCTGGCTCCATAGAGCCACGGTTCGAACACATTGGCCGTCACAAGCTCGAGTATGACGAGCAACCCAGAGGTGAGGACAACCGGCATCCAGGTATCGAATGCCGCAAAGGTAAGCACGATCGGCAGGGTCGCTGCGACCCAGGGTCCGAAGTACGGCACGAAGCGCAACAGCGCGGAGAGCGCGCCCCACAGCGGAGCGCCGGGCACTCCGATCAGCAGGAGACCCAACGTAACCATCGTCCCGTGGATCGCGCAGACGAGTGACTGCATGCCCAAGTACCGGCTCACGCGCTGGCCGGCCTCGTTCATCGCGTGGGTGACACGGGTCAGATCGTGGCTGCCAATCAGCCGGATCAGCCGATCCCGCAGGTCTTCGCGCTGCAGCAAAATGAAGATCGTCATCACCCCGACGACTCCCGCAACTCCGAGCGGACCGAGCACCGGTGCGACGAGACCGCTCAGCAGGTCGAGGACGGTCCGGCGCTCGACCACTTCGACCTTGGCCGGCGGGCGGGTCTTCTGGCTGCTGGCTTCCGAGGACTTCTCTTGGATCTGGTGCTCGAGGTCGCTCACCACCTCGCTTGCGTGGTGGATTGGGCTCATCGACTCGCGAACCGCCTCGATCTTCCGCTCGAGGTGGGCACGGTACTCCGGCTCTCGATCCGAGAGCGTGCCGAGTTCCAGTCCCACTACCCATCCGATGCCGCCCAACAACGCGCCAATGCAGAGGCACACTGCGAGCACGGAAGAAATTCGTCCCATGCCCAGCCGTTCGAGGCGCGTCACCAAGGGTCCGAGCAGGAAGCTCAGCAGCAGGGCTAGCGCGAGCGGGATGAAGAGCGCTTTTCCGAGATACAGCGTCGCCACCGCGATGACGACGGCCGCTACAACCGATAAACCTCTGGGCCGCGCCTCCTTCACACTTCTCCTCTTACCGCACGAGCCCCATTCTAAAAATGCACGTCACAGGCCGACTCATCCACGCCCGCGCCTCGCTCGATCGCGGTACCATGGCAAGTAAAGCGTCGGTAGAACTCGAGACTTGCACACCTGTCGCGACGGTGGGAGTTTACCTAGCCTGCGTAACCCGCGAAGGCCCTGGCGGGGTCTGCGGATCAGTGTGCTACGAGCGGGTTGTCGCGTCCGTTGACGCCGGCCTGAACGCGCTTACGCAGCTCGGGTCCGGACAGCGGCGCCAAAAGCAGCGCAAGGCTGGCTCCGATCACCAACCCGAGCGCGAATGCCGAGAGGGCGTTCAGCGCACCGTACGTCTGGCTGGCTCGCACGAGCCCGACCGAGCGCAGGCTGCGATCAGGGGACGAAATATTCTTCACGATGTCCTGGAGCATGGCTCCTGTCCTCCTTCTTATGAGCGCTCTTCCGGTCCGCCGCTGCCGATGCGTCCCGGAGGAAGCTTTCGACCGCCGAACCCACTGCCGCCCGGGCACTCACACCGAGAAGCGTCGCCAGCACGCCCATGGAAACTCCGCGACCGACGAGATAGCCGATCCCCACGGCGAGCCCGAGCGTCACATAGGGCCGACGAATGACCTGGTCTCGGACCCCCTCGGCGGCGGCTGAAGCGTCCTGCCACTGCCTCGTCACGACGCAGCCTACTTCCGCGCCAGCGCGCGACCTACCAGGTATCCGAATGCCAGTGCCATCCCGAGGGCCAGCATCGGCCGTTCCTTAACAGCCGAACGTGCCTGGGCATCCAGATCCTCGAGCGTTGCACGCAGCCCTGATAGCCGCTCCTTCAGGTCGGCAGCCGCCGGTCCGGCAGACATCCCCGCCTCGAGTTCGTTTGCATAGCTCATCCTTGTTCTCCTCAGTGCCGCTTGGATTCGCAGTCTCGTTCAGCGGCGTGTCCCGAGAAACATGCCAAGCAGGAGTGCACCCGCGAGCCAGGCGACGGGGTGTGCGCGAACTCGATCCAGGGGATCAATCTCTGCAACCGCGGCCCGGCGCAGCGACTCGAAGGCCTCGCGCAACGAGTGTCCGTCTCGCTCGAGACGTCTCTTGAGCTGGATGCACTCCGCCTCGCTCATCGCGCGCCCCAGCTTCGGAGCGTCCCCCAGCAGAGGAGCGCAACCCCGACCAACATTTCCACTCCCGCCGCGAGGACAAGTCTCACCCCGAGAGGGAGATACCCGTCCAGGGCCACGACCCCTGCCGCCAGCAACGCGATCCATGCCACCAGGAGACTCATCGCTCCCAGGCTTACGAGACCCGCCCGTCTTCCAGCCCGCACCAGCCAATCCTGAGACTCGACCTGCAGCAGCTCAATCCGATCGACCACGACGCGCTGCGAAAGATCGATCACGCGTTCGAGAGCCGGCCCGAGCGACGGCTCGACCTGCACCATCGTACCCGTCGAAGATCCCATAAATTCCTCCGCGCACTCGTCCGGCACCGCTTCATCGTCGCCCAAGGCCGAGCCACTTCGACCGTGGTGATCCTCGCGCGAAGCCAGCCCCTTACCCCCTGACTTGCGCGATCCCGACTCGACATGGAGCGCCTTTGCACTCCCGTCACGCTCTCAGTCGGTCTTCCTCCTTGCGCATCTGCTCGCCCATCTGGTCTGCTTCCGTCCGGCTGAAGATCTTCCGCGCCTGCTCGAAAACCTGGCCCTCTTCCTCACGGACATGGTGCTCCACGTTCTCCTTCAGCACCGCGACCTTCGGCAGCCAGGTCTCATCATTCCTCTCAAGGGCGCGAAGCTCGCCAATGAGAGTCTTCACCACCGCATGCTCTTCGAAGCCCTCCAGGACTTCGTTCGGAAGAGCTATGCACGGCTCTTCATTGTAGATTTAACTTTGGCCACAACGTCTTCCGTTTCTTCTCTGACGTCTTCAGCGACTTCTCCCAGCTTCTCTTTGATGCTTCCGACGGCGCGATCGACCCTACCTTCGCGCTCGAGTCGCTTGTCACCTGTGAGAACTCCTGCAGCTTCCTTCACTCGTCCCTTCAACTGATCCGTCTTTCCACCCATTGTATTGCCTCCAGGCGCAACGAGGGCGCCGTGTTTCCACCCCGAGTTCCAGCGATTTGGTTCGAACCGCATGGCGCGCCGCGTGCAGCGAGCGACATGTCACGCCGTCCCGTCGGACGATGATGGCAGGACTCTCGGCGGAGATAACACTCTACTCCGGACCAAGAATCCGGCGGTATCCCCACATCCAGGGAAACCGCGCGCCGGAAACGCGCATTCCGAGGTTGGCCCGGTCCGTTTCTGAAGGCTTCCGGCTTCATCCCGAGCACACGGTCAGAGCGCGACGTGAATTCGACGATCCGCGCTGAGCCGCAGCGGGCGCGGTAAGGGATGCAACGCGGTCTCTGCGAGCCGCGTACTGGGCGGCGCAAGGGCGTCAGGCGGGCGGGCCGTGCGTCGGTCTCAAATCCCCACTTTCGACGCGCCGTTCCCCTGGATGTGCGGATGGGAGTCGCCCTACGCTTTGATTAGGATACATCCACAAGGGAGGAAATTATCATGTTCTATGGACTTGGCGGTCTCATCGTGGTGGTGGTTATTGTCATGTTCTTGATGGGTAGACTGTAACTCTAAAGCGTCAAATGCCTTGACGGCTTCCCGCTGTCACAGCTCACTCTCACCGGTCTCGGCGGAGGGTAAAATCCGTCACCTCTCTAAACCCTGGAGCAGCCCGCGGCCTTCTGAGCCGCTCCGTCCGGCCGGGGGCGCGAAAGAGGGATCGATCGATCTACTTCCGGAAACCCGAGGACGCTTCCAGGAGAAGGCGTTGCTTCAAATCTTTACGCCGCCCACCTCGTGACGAACGGGATGATCCACAATGATCACGCTGCACCGCTTCTTCGCTGCGGCAGCGTGCGTCGTGAGCCTGGTTTCGGCTGGATCTCCGGAAGTTCCCTGGGATCGATGAAACCCATCTCGACACCTCCCTTCGCGGTGCGCACCAGGTCGAAGGATACTGCATCGCGACAAACGGGATGAATGGTGCGATCGCCTTTCGAGGCGATCGATGCACCGACGTGAGCGTTAGAGCCATGGTGGAGAAGTAGGCTCGCGAGTTGCCGACTTGTTCGTCACTTCCATGGTTGTGGTCTCACTCGGTGCCACCTTCTCGAAGATGATCCGCTTGGGCGTGGGAATAGCTTGGACCATGCGCACCTCCTCTGCGGCCGCGAAGAATCTCTGACTCGCCTCGATAGTGAACAGTCCGAACCGGAACGAGGTCTCAGGGTCTATCCACGTCACGCGCCGGTAGCGCTGATTCGAGTCGAGCGCGCGCTCGATCAGTCGGAGGGTCGGGAGTCCCGAAGTGGAGTCCGGCGCGACTGATTCCGCCCGGGTAGGCTGCAACTCGCAAGCCCAACACTAAGGTACTCGAAGTCGCGAATAGACGGCAGCAACCGACAGCGGACTTCTTCATGCACCGGCCCTGCAGTGGGCCCTCGAAGAGTGCGAATGGAAGAAGGGAGAACCTTAGCGGCCCTACGCCGCCGTGCTCAGCTCGAGTCGGCGTGGGCCGCGCACGAGGAAGGAATCGACGCGCTCGCGGGGACCTTTGGGCTCGAGCCGCACGAGATCAGGCACCAGTGCTTCGAGGGCGACGCGCGCCTCGAGCCGAGCGAGTGAAGCACCAAGGCAGAAGTGTTTTCCGAACCCAAAGCCGACGTGCCCCTGTGGGCGGCGGCCGATATCGAAGCGGTCGGGGTCCGGGAATTGGCGCTCGTCGCGGTTCGCCGAGCCGAGCAGCGGCACGACGTAGGCGCCCTTCGGGATTCGCGTTCCCGCGAACTCCACGTCCTGGGTTGCCGTACGGAAGAGCATCTGGATCGGCGGGTCGTAGCGCAGCGTCTCTTCAATCGCCTCGGGCACGAGGGTGGGATCGGCGACGACCCGCGCGAGCTCACTCGGGTGATCGAGGAGGGCTGCCACGGCGTTCCCGATCAGGTTCGTCGTGGTCTCATTGCCGGCAACGAGCAGCAGCAGCACGAACTGGACCACCTCCCGGACGCTGAGCCCGCTCTCGCCTTCTTGCTCGGCGACAATCACGCTCACGAGGTCGTCGGTCGGCCGACGCTTACGCTCCTCCACCGCGCGACGCAGGTAGGCCAGAAGCTCGATCATCGCGTTCGCAGTGCGCGGGGCGAAGGGATCGCCGCGGCCGGGTCCCGTCGCCAGGTGGATGATCGTGTCGGACCAGCGCTTAAAATCGCTCTGGCGGGCGGTCTCTACCCCCAGCATCTCGGCGATGATCGAGACGGGGAGCGGGATGGCGAGGTCCTCGATCAGGTCGAAGGGCGCGCCCGAGCGCAGCTTCACCATCGCCTCGGCCACGAGCAGGCGTGCGCGCGCCTCCCAGGCCGCGATGCGGCGCGGTGTGAACCCGCGGTTCACGATGCTGCGTAAGGCCGCGTGTCGCTCGCCATCCTCAGCGATGAGGTTGCGGGCCGTCGTGAACTCGAGTGGGTTGAGCCGCGTGTGCCAGACGAACTTCACGAGGAAGCGCAGCATCGGCCACGAGAGCGGCGGCCGTCCCTCGTGGCCTTAATTCATGAGGAACGTGAACATCGCACGCGACGAGAAGAGATCCGGGTTGCGGAGCACGAACATCACGTCGTCATAGCGCGAGACGCAGAAGCCCCCCGTGGTTGGCGCCCAGTACACGGGTGCCGTGTCGCGTAGCTCTCGATAGAGGGGATAGGGGTCATCGCGCCACTCGGGCCCGCAGGGGTCGTAGGCGGGATCCATCGCACTCTCCGGGGCGCGCAAGGGGAGCGTAGCGTACGAACTTCTAGCCGACTCGACACACTAGCTTGGATTCTCCGCGGTGACTAAGCGCGCCCCTCGTCGTATGCTTATGACCCCGTCCAAGGAGCCGAGTCGAGGGTGCCAGGGAGCACCGCGAGTTCGAGGTCGTCCTCACGATTGGTCACTCGAGCGACTTCAAGGAGAGCAGCGCGCCTAGGGCGCAATCCACAAGAGTTTCTTGGTGAGCGCGGCACTGACTCCGGGCTCTGTACATTCCGGCCAACGGGATCAGGTTTCAGCCCGGCTGGTAGGCCGAAGCGGCGGCTTTCAGTCGCTGCAGTCCTGGCGCTGTCACTTCTTCAGAACCTCATTCATTCAGATGCCGAGCGCCTTGGCCACGCCTTCGCCATAGGCCGGATCGGCCTTCATGCAGTTGCCGATATGGCGAACCTTGATCTCCTTCGGGGCATCGCCCATCGCGCGGGCGGTGTTTTCGAACAGGGCCTGTTGCTCTTCGGGCCTCATTAGGCGGAAGAGAAGAGCGGGCCGCGAGTAGTAGTCATCGTCCTCGCGATGACTCCAGTGACCTGCAGCCCCGTCGATGCTGAGCGGCGGCTCGGCGAAGGCAGGTTGCTCCCTCCACTCCCCGTAGCTGTTGGGCTCGTAGCCGAGCGTGCTGCCGTGGTTGCCGTCGACCCGCATGGCGCCATCGCGGTGATAGCTGTGAACGGGGCATCGCGGCGCGTTGACCGGGATCTGCTGATGGTTGACGCCGAGGCGGTAGCGCTGGGCATCGCCGTAGGAGAACAGCCGACCCTGCAGCATCTTGTCCGGAGAGAAGCCGATACCGGGTACGATGTTGGCGGGGTTGAAGGCGGACTGCTCAACCTCGGCAAAGTAGTTCTCCGGGTTGCGATTTAGCTCCATGACGCCCACCTCGATGAGAGGGTAGTCCTTGTGGAGCCAGACCTTGGTCAGGTCGAACGGGTTGTAGGGGCACCTGGCCGCATCTTTCTCGGGCATCACCTGGATACACATCTTCCAGCGCGGCAAGTCGCCCTTCTCGATGCTAATGCTGTTGTACAGATCGCGTTGGTGACTCTCCCGATCTTTGGCAATCATGGCCTCGGCCTCGGGGTCGGTCAGGTTCTGAATGCTCTGCTGGCAGACCAGGTGGAATTTCACCCAGAACCGCTCGTTCTTGGCGTTGATTAGGCTGAACGTGTGGATACGCGCCCGAGCCCTTGGCGTGCATGCGACTATCTCACGCGCCTCGACTCAGCCGTTCGCCCGCGCATCACCACCTGGTATTCACGTACGTCGTAGCCCTTCAGCGCATCGATCTTGCGGACATCGAGCGCTTCCCAGGGAACATCGTGGATGGTTCCCGTCCTCTCGTCGATGAAATGGTGATGGGATTCGATTTTCGGATCGAAAACCACCTTCCCCTCCGCCAGCACGAGCTGCCGCAGCAACCCCTTTTCTACCAAGAGATTGAGCGTGTTGTAGACGGTCGCGCGAGAGAGTATGGGAAACGTCCTCTTGACCCTTGACCAGACGTGATCCGCCGAAGGATGCTCGCTGGTAAAGAGCACGTACTCCGCTACCGCCACGCGCTGGGCAGAGGGCTGGATGCCGTGCTCTCGGAGAGCCTCAAGGACCGCTTTCTTCACCGACCTGAGACTATGTCTAATCATCGACTCCGTCAAGCCCTATCTGCCAGATCGAGAACCCAGGGGCTTGGCCTGCTGGTGATCGATCGCGTCCATCAAACTCAAAAGCTCCTTCAGTTTCCCTGGTTCGCTTTCGACAAGATTGTGCTGCTCGGTCGGGTCGGCGTTCAGATTGTAGAGCCAGAAATGCACAGGTTTCCCCGGGGTCGGGAAGACATCGCGCTGCAGCTTCCAGCCGTCCTGCAGCACTACATAGTAAGCGCCGGAGCGCCAGAACAGGTTCTGATGCGGGGCGCCGCTCTTCTGGCCGGTGATGTATGGCAGGAGATCAACGCCATCCATAACGCGATCGGTGGGGAGCGCCGCGCCGGCGGCGGCGCCGGCGGTGGCAAAGATGTCAACGTGGGCGGTAGGACCCGTGAATTTCGTGCCCGGTTGAATACGCGCTGGCCAGCGCACGAAATAGGGCACACGCATGCCGCCTTCGAAAAACGTCGCCTTCCAGCCGCGATAGGGCTTGTTGATGTCGGGGAGACCGATGTAGCCGGCGCCGCCATTGTCGCTGGTGAAGATGACCATCGTGTTGCGCTCAAGCCCCTCATCCTTGAGGACGCCAAGCAGCTTGCCGACGCCGCGATCGAGCGCGCGAACCATGGCGCCGTAGACGCGCAGGCGCGGATCCGCGATCTGGGGGAGCGCATCGTAGTCTTGCCGCGTGGCTTGGAGCGGCACATGCACGGCGTTGGGCGCGAAATAGATGAAGAATGGCCGGTTGCGGTTGGCGTGGATGGCCTTGACCGCCTCATCCGCGAGATAGTCGGTCATGTAGCCGGCGGGCTTGAACCAGGGCGAGCCGTTGAATTGCACGCCGACTGGCAGGCCGTACCAGTGGAACAGGTCGATCGGGTCCCACTCTTGCTTCACGTTGACGACATCGGGATCGTTTTCCGGTAGGTACATCGAGGCGCCGGCGATGAAGCCTAGGCTTTCATCAAAACCGACATCTTCGGGGCGGCCGCCCTTAATGCCGCCGAGATGCCATTTGCCGAAATGGATGGTGTGATAGCCCGCTGCTTGAGCATCGCCGCGATGGTGATTTCGGTGGGCGGCAGCGCCTGGGTGTCTAGCGGCGGGATGTTTTCCAGCACATCGTTGTTGAAGACGGCCGGGTGCCCTGGTTCGGCGCTGGTGGCCATCCTCGCGAGGACGCGGGCGAAGGCGACGGGGGCCGGGGTGAATTCGAAGCCGAAGCGTGTGCCGTAGCGGCCGGTCATGATGGCGGCGCGGGAGGGCGCGCACGTGGCGTTTCCGGCATAGCCATTGGTGAGACGGACGCCGTCCTTGGCGATGCTGTCGATATTGGGTGTGGGCACGGCACCGTTGGCGACACCGCCGCCATGGGCGGTGATGTCGTTGAAGCCGAGATCATCAGCGAGGATGACGACGATGTTGGGCTTGCGCTGATCGGCGGGGGACGCTGGGACGGCGGGGCCTTGATCCCATGCGACGGGGTGGTTCTCGGCGGCACGGTGCATAGCTCTGTTGACCATGGCGATGGTGAGCAGCATCTGAACCGGAGCAAATATGCGGAAGGCGGCGGCGGATACCGCGAGCAGGAGCAAAATCCCGGCCGGCCATTTGAGCCACTTCATTGTCTGTCCTCCCCTCTGCCTCGGCGGTTGGTGCCGATATATTGACATACTTCATGCCAATATTGCGCGGCTGTCCAACTGCGCCGCCGGGAGGGTTGCGTCTTTCCGGTGACGGGCGAGCCCCTCGACAGCCCGGCTCACGCCCATCTTCGACGCGACCGTTCGACACCCCAGTTCAATCTGGTGCGGAAGCTCACCTCGAGACCGTTGACACCGAGCGTCGCCACCTTTGTGTTGGTCGGACAAGGTAGCCCGACCGGTCGCGTGCCCGCGGCGCAGTAGAGTCTGCGCCGAGGTGTGAGGTATGCGCCCGTCGGCATCCGTACTGCTTCCATCCGGGCTGATCGTCGCCGTGACGGGCGCCGAAGCCGATTCCGCGCTCTCTCAAATCGGGGGGCTACTACATCCGATGCGACGCCCGATCGTGGCGGGCGTCGCACTTGCAGCGTAGGTCCACTGCGTCAAAAAACCCCTGCGTTTCCCACATGAAACAAGTTTTCGGAAGCGAGAACTGGTCGAGCGCGACCGAGGGCAAGGCTTATGGCGCGGACGAAAACTGGGAGCAGACAACGCTCGCGCGCGTGATCGCCGGGCCGGACTCCGCCCCGGCCCCGTTTGGAGACGCGGCCATCCCGGGATAAGCTGCGGTGCGCTCCGAAATCGACCGGCGCGCGTGCATCGCGACAGCGAAGAGGGGATCTCGATGAACGACCGGCGCCTCGTGGGTCTCGCCTTGGCATTCGTTCTGGCCTGCGTGATGGGAGCGGTGGCCTGCGCCACGTCCGGGGACAAGGAGAAGGCCGCGCCCGCGGTCGTCCCGGCGCCCGCGCCGGCTCCGCCAGCGCCGCCGGTCTCGGGGACTGTCTCCGAGCAGACCGTGACGATGACGGCGACGGTGCAGAAGATCGACCTCGCGAAGCGGCTCGTCACGCTGCGAGCGCCCAACGGCAAGGTCACGACCATCAAGGTCGACGAGCAAGTCCAGAACCTGCCCCAGGTGAAGAAAGGTGACCGGGTGGTGATCGGCTACTACGAGTCGCTCGCCTACGTGGTCAAGAAGCCGGGCGAAGCGGAGCCCGGCGCGACGATGGCGGACGCGGCAGGCCGCGCGGAGCCGGGCCAGAAGCCGGCGGGCATGGCGGCGCGACAGCTCACGATCACCGCAACCATCAAGGCGATCGACAAGAAGACGCCCTCGGTCACGTTGAAGGGACCCAAGGGCAAGCTCGTCACAGTGAAGGTGCGCGACCCTGCGAAGCTCGAGCGTGTGAAGGTAGGGGACCTGGTCGAGATCACCTACACCGAGGCGCTCGCGATCTCGGTCGAGCCCGCCCCGAAGGCCGCGAAGGCGACGCCCGCGCAGTCGACCACGACAAAGAGCCAGACGCCGGCGGCGACGACGCCGTAGGCCTGCGCGGCAAGGGTGGCACAGGGAATTTGTTTGTGGATGGCAAGCAAGTTGCACAGGGCTGCCTGAGAATACAAAGGGCATCTTGTTCACGTAGTCTTCGGAGACTGGCGTTCCGGTGTCCTCGCCGACATCAAACGTTTCATCAAGGGAGAAGCGGAACATCACCGTTTTGAGGGATGACCCTCAAGAAGTTCGTCGTCACCCTGGAGCCGCTAGCTGAGCAACGAGGAAGAGAAGCAGCTCCTCGAGGGGCAAGCGAGAGCTTCGATGGCCACTCAGTGAGTTGACGAGCGGGCGTGTTCATCAGCCTTGGTTGGCGAAGATCTGGTCGCGCATCGCGTTCCAGTTCATCTCGAACTTGCCCTTGAAGTTGTCGATCCATTCCTGCGTCGGTTGGTAACGTGAGTGCGAGCCGCCGGGCTACGAACCCAGCGTGCGGCGGGGTTCGGTCCGCCTTTGCTGCCAAAACGCTTACCGAAACATCCTATCTCCGAAGCATCAAGCCGCCCCTGACCAAAGCCCAGATCGTCGCCGGACTGCTCGAGATGTGGGTGCCACTTTGGCACAAGTCGCCGGGGGGGTCCGTGCCGAGTGGTGACAGGCTGGACCACCGCGGGCGAGGGGTGATGCGTTTGCACCACAGTCACCGGTGCGATCTGCCTGGGTTCCGAGAAACTGCGTTTGTTTTTCGAGGCCGCTCGGACGAAATAATTTCTCGGCTACGCGGCGGCTCACCTTGCCTTGGTGACAACCGAGGAGAAGGAACTACGCGCCGGAGCAACAACAAGTCAAAGTGGGCCACGCATTCCAGGACGGCACCACCGTCGATCTGTCCACCTGGAATCCGGCCAAGGCGAACAACCTCTTCGCCGGGCACACCGCGTGTACTCGATCGTACTGGAAGTGCCCGATCGAGAACTGATCGCTAGCACAGGTCACAACCGCCGCATCGGAGTCTGGGGTCTGGCGTCGCTCGCCACCGACGACGGGGGATGGCGTTCGATCAACCGTGTCGGCCTCCCGATGATTCACCCGCTGTTCACACAGTACAATGAGCTTCGGTGACGCGTCGCCGGCCGCCACCCCTGCTAGGGCTTTCCGCGACGAACGGCTAATTGCCAGTGTCTACTACCGTGATGTAATGCGCGATGTTCTTGCCGGTGACATTGTCGAAGCTGACCTCGACGTGCCAGCCCTTCTTCAGGTCAGCGAGGCTGACGTTCTTATCACCGTTCATGATGATCGTGTCCTTGTTGGTCATGAACATCCCACCGTCCTTGTTTGGCCCTATCACGGTCAAAGTCTTTGCGCCGAGGTCGAGCGCCGTGATCTCACCGGTGACTCCCAAGTTGGTATTTTGCCTCGGAATCACCTGCGCTTGGCTCCCCGCGGCGAGGACAAGGAGAATGACGGCGCAGAGGACGGAGACGAGCGCTCTTGTCTGAGTCATGACAATCCTTCCAGTCGTGTACCCCGCGCAATGGCGGAGGCTTTGGGCTTATCCACACAATCGACATCATCGCACGTTCGAGCATCGGCCGCGCATAATCGTGCTACAGGGCCGACCTGTTACCTCTCCTTCCTCAGCCGAGCCGTGGTAGGCTGGTCTCCCCACACGAAAGGAGATCACGTGCGACATACCACCTTGCTCATCGTGATGGTAACCCTGGCACTCTCCTCTTTTTCTGCTTGTGGCAGCAATCAGGAGTCCCCGTCGACGCCGGCCTCCAACAAGGAGTTCGACTTGACAGGAGAGCAGCGGCAAGCGCAGGACGCGCAGCAGTATCAGCAGAAGTCCGACCAGGAGTTCGACGCCGCCCAGGCACAGGCCGAGAAGGCGGCGGAGGAGACCAAGAAAGCGCCTCCCGCGAACGCACAATAACGAGGTCCTGCAGGGAGCCGGCGGACTTCGCAACTTCCGTACAGTCGCCTATTGCGCGGGCTCGACTTCCTCCTCCGCCACAGTCTCCACAAGCTTGGCCGAGACCACCTTCACCACTGGAGTAAAGTCCCTCTTGGCTGCACTCACCCGGTCTTGAGCAGTGAGGACATCCTTGTGATCGAGCGAGACCATTCCACGGGTCAGCTCGCCGTAGACGCGCTTTAGCGGAAGGTCAATCTCGATGTACGTGATATTCGCCCGAGCCGTGTCGATGTCGGTGATCGCCAGGTCCGTTTGTCCCGCGCCGAGATGGCCTTTGGCCTTTTCAACGTAGGGCCTGACATCCAGTACGCCCTTAAGACTTGTATACTCATCGAGCTGCTCATACACCGGCGTGAGAGCACCCTGGCTGTTGCCGCTCTTGATCGCCTTCTTCGCGGATCCAAGGCTATCGTCGAGCCGTGCAGCGGGGCTCACTTGACGCAGCGTGCCCACCAACTGGCGCGCCTTTGCTACCTCCCATCGCGCATTTATGGGATCTGTACCCGCCATCGCTTTGTTCGCGTCGTCAATCTGCGCCGCGGCCACGCCCGCTGTCTGCGTCACGATCTTTTGATTGGTAGGTGTCAGCACCGTAAACGAGACTTGCTTGAATTGGGCGCTGTCTTGTGCCTTGACGGCCTGTGTGCCAAGGCAGACGGCCGCAACGACAAGTGCACCAACTGCAAACTGAGAAGTTCGATATCGCACTGCGGGCTCCTTCTGTTTGGTGGATGGCTACGATTCGTTCTGAATGGTGGTTGTGGCGCTGGGCGAACCGGGAGTGCCTGTCACCTGCTGTGCCATAGCTAACACAGGCGTCGCCGCAGTCGCGAGAATCAGCGCAGCGAGCGTCGAAAGCCTAGGACTTGTCCTCATAGATCTCAAGGTGCGGAGCGCATAGCGCTCCCCCACTAACGGGCTGGCGCTTGCAAAATACGTTCCATGTCTCTGCTGCGCGCGCGAATCACGTATCGCGGCATGCAGCGGCAATAGGACCCACGAGAGAGAGTCGGCGTGACACTATGCCTCGGCGTTTCCATTCGTTGGCAACCACCATGGGCAAAGCCGTCGCCGAGTAGCGCGAATGTCACCAATCAAACAGGATCACAGGATCCGCGAAAGGACGAGAGATTGCTCTTGTCATTGCCTCCCTCGCAGGCGAGGCGATGCTTCGAATTGCTCAGTAGAGGTGGCCTGCTAGGCAGAGCCCACACTCCGGTTGGTTACCTACCCCGGGTAGCGGCATCGCTACATGCCCGACACGGGCAATTGGCATGGCTGGACTCTCACCAGCTGGAATGCAGCCTTGTCGGCTGCTCCTGCACCTCTCCTAAGAACAGTTCCCGGACAGGGCTTTGCCGACCGCGCAAGTGGCGCCCAACCATCTTCTGATTGGGCCGAATATGCACATCGCGACGTGGCAGATCTCGGAAGTGATTGGAATCGCTCACATTTCATGAAGCTACTCAATTGCTACTCTGTGTGCCGACACTAGGGGGTTTATATGCGTCTCCGCAGAGTTCAGTGGCTCGCGGACACACTGGATTGCAGCCTATTACGCGCCTGCGACCTCATTCGCCAAGAAATTATCCCGGCCGTGCGACTTAAACGGTCGCTTCGAGCTGTTCGACCGCCAAATGCAATTCATCACGCCGCTCTTGGGTCGAAAACACCCCCTTCAGCTCCGCCAAGGCACAGGCGATGTTAGGTTGGAAAGCGCGTCCAGCGGCAACGACGATCGTCGATTGCGCCCGAAGCCTCATTGCGACCGGCGCCGTCTGACCCAGCATCATCGGCCCACGAAGTTGCGCCACCACCGACCAAATCGAAAGGGTTATGAATATGTCTGAGGGCACACTCGAGTTCGAGGAAGGGAAGCCCGATCGTGAAGGCGGTCGCATGCGGTTGGCACTCGTCACCGGCGCATCCTCCGGCATCGGTCGGGCCTTTGCCCGACGGCTCGGCGCCGATGGGTACAACCTCGTGGTCGTGGGCCGTCGCCGCGATCGGCTCGAAGAGCTCGT
>Ga0116216_10000190_pt1 | contig 56133 bp, 49 predicted proteins | sample Sb_taG_11_FD_89696 | JGI IMG/M metagenome (GOLD analysis project Ga0116216, IMG submission 89696) | Peat soil microbial communities from Weissenstadt, Germany - Sb_50d_3_AS metaG | ecosystem: Environmental > Terrestrial > Soil > Wetlands > Peat | place: Germany: Weissenstadt | collected 2010-09-21 | reverse complement strand
TCAGATTTGTGGTGGATTGGGGCGGGGCGGTGGCGGGCGCCGGCGGGGCACGGCTCGGTGGCTGTCGACTCAGAGCTTGCGGGCGCTTTGCGCCAGCGGCCCTGACTGACGGGCGGCTCGGTGAGGGCATCGATGAGGGCGGGATCGCCGCCAACGCACCCTGTCGAACCTGGGTAACGCGACAATCGCACCCGGAAGGGGCGGGCCCTGACGCGCTGCCCATGAAGAGCATGGGTAGCACGTCACGCCCCGGGCGTTGACCCCGGTGTTGTCGTGTTTCCCAGGATCGGCCCCCGGATCCAGCGACCACGCGCGGCCGCGACTTTCGATGGTGCACAGTGCGCCAATCCCGCCCCGAATCCCGAGGCGTGGCGTGCTGTGCACGAGGAGTGTGCTCAGCACGTCAGGGCTCCCCGCCGGCGCCGGTGTTGGCGTGCTGTGCATCATCCCGACCCGCAAATCGGGGACCAGGGCCGCCCTTGGCCCTCCCTCAATGCCCTCACCGAGCGACCACCCGCGACAGGCGCGGGCGCACAGCGCCCGCAGGCTCTGAGTCGACCAACCCGGCCCGCACAATCGCGAGACCACGCCCCGCGCCACCGCCCCGCCCTCGGCCCGGCGCCTATGCCGCCTCGCGCTCCTGCTCGCGCCGATCGGCGAAGTACGCGCCGCCACCGAGCGCCTTGTCGTACGCCGACCACTGCTCGCCTGCGGCCAGCCCCCGCTCGAGTCGGTCGAAGCTGCCGAGCCGCCCACCGAGGTTGTCGATCATGTGCACGAGCGTGGCCTCGCGCGTGCATGGGACCACGGGGCTGCCGTATTCCAGCGAGCCGTGGTGGCTGAGGATGATGTGCAGGACGGCCTGCTCCAGCTCCGGCGGGAAGCCGTCGATTCGCTCGATCAATTGCCGCACGAGGTAGTAGCCGAGCGGGATCTCGCCGTACAGACGACCGTGGTCGGACATCGAGATGGCGCCGCCCTCGAGCTCGTAGGCCTCGAGCTTGCCGATATCGTGCAGGAGCGCGCCGCTGACCGCGATGTCGCGGTCGATTCCCGGGAACGTGGCGGAGATGGCGCTGACCGCCTGCGCGACCGTCAGGGAGTGCTCGAGCAGCCCGTGCTCGTACGCCTGGTGGTAGTGCTTGGCGGCCGGGGCGACGCGGTACCTCGCCCACGTCGGTGAACCCTGACGGAAGACCAGACCCAGCAGGCGCCGGAGGTGGGGATTCTGGATCGTCCTCAGCAGCTCACGGAGGTCGGCCTCCATCTGGTCGACGGCACGCGTCGGCCCCTCGACCAGATCGTCGCGGGAGAACTCGGCGGTATGGGCGGGACGGACGTGCTCGACCTCGAGCTGCGGACCGAAGCGGGGGTGGACGGCGAACCTGCCGGTGAACCAGAGGACGTCGCCGGCGCGGCAGATCTCGCGGGCGGTGTCGACGCCCTCGTCCACGACGCCGGTGACGATGCCGGTCCGATCGCCGAGCGTCAGCTTGAGGAACTCGTCGCCGTCGCGGCGCCGGCGCGTCACGACCTCCCGCACGAGCAAGGCCTGCGCCACTTGGATTCCATCTGCAAAATCCCGGACTTTCACGGCACGACGAAGATAGAGTGGGCCGCGGACGGCACTCGACCATGGAACGCACGGCAATCGTCACAGGCGGGACAGGCGGACTTGGCGCCGCCGTGACGCACCACCTACTCGACAGCGGTTGGCGCGTCGTCGTCCCGTGGCTGTTCGAGCACGAGCTCGAACGGCTCGGCGAGAACGAAAGACTCGATCTGGTCGAGGCCGATCTGCTCGATCAGGGTGCGGTTGAGAACGTGGTGGCGCAGGCCACGCGCGACGGGGGACCGCTGCGCGGGCTCGTCAACCTGATCGGAGGATTCGCCGCCGGCGGCCGCGTCCACGAGACTCCGATCGCTGACTTCGAGAAGCAGTTTCAGCTGAACCTCCGCCCGACGTACCTGATGACGCAGGCGGCTTTGCCGCACATGATCGAGGGCGGTCGCGGTTCGATCGTGTGCGTGGGCACGCGCGCGGCGCTGCAGCCGTTCCCCGGCGCCGCCGGCTACATATCGTCGAAGGCGGCGGTGATCGCGTTCGCGAAGGCGGTGGCGGTGGAGTACAAGAACGATGGCGTGCGGTGCAACACCGTGCTGCCGAGCGTGATCGACACGCCCGCAAACCGGGCGTCGATGCCGAACGCCGACCACGATCGGTGGGTGAAGCCGGCGGAGATCGCCAGCGTCATCGCCAGCCTGCTGACCGACGACTTCTCGCCGACGAGCGGTGCCGAGATCCCCGTCTACGGGAGGGCTTGACTGCTCGGCGCCGGCGCGAGGGACACCGGGGAGCTTGAACGCGGCCCTCTACGGGTAGCATCAGCGGCTTATGGAACGTAAGTGGTGGACGCTGATCGTCGTCTGCATCGCGACGTTCATGTTGCTGCTCGACATCACGATCGTGAACGTCGCGCTGCCGAAGATCGCCTCGGAGCTGAAGGCGAGCTTCTCCGACATCCAGTGGGTCATCGACGCGTATGCGCTCACGCTTGCCTCGTTGCTGCTGACGGCGGGGTCGCTGGCCGATCTGCTTGGCCGCAGGCTGGTGTTCTCGATCGGGCTGGCGCTGTTCTCGCTCACCTCGCTGCTCTGCGCGCTCTCGCCGAGCGCGATCTTCCTGATCCTCGCCAGGGCCGGCCAGGGGGTCGGCGGCGCGATCATGTTCTCGTGCGCGCTGGCGCTGCTGGCCCAGGAGTTCCATGGGAAGGAACGGGGCACGGCGTTCGGCGCTTGGGGCGCGACGATCGCCGCGTCCGCGGCGGTCGGGCCGCTGCTCGGCGGGTTCCTGACCGAAGACTTCGGCTGGTCCTCGATCTTCTTCATCAACGTTCCGATCGGGATCGTGTGCCTGGCGCTGACGCTGGCCAAGGTGCACGAGTCCCGCAACCCGGAGGCCCGCAAGGTCGACTGGATCGGGACGGTCACGTTCACGGGCGCGCTGTTCCTGATCGTGTTCGCGATCATCCGCGGTAACGCGGAGGGATGGGGCAGCACGCTGATCGTGTCGCTGTTCACCGGCGGAGTCGTGCTGCTGATCATCTTCCTGATCAGCCAGTTCACGCAGAAGAACGCGATGTTCGACGTCACCCTGTTCCGAAAGCCGACGTTCAGCGGCGCCTCGATCGTCGCCTTCACGATCTCCTCGGCGATGTTCTCGATGTTCCTCTACCTGGTGCTCTACATCCAGACGATCCTCGGCCTCTCGCCGCTGCAGACCGGCCTTCGGTTCCTGCCGTTCACGGTCGTCTCGTTCTTCGTGGCGGCCCTCTCGGGCAACCTGTCGACGCGGGTCCCCGTGCGCTTCCTGTTGAGCGGCGGACTTCTGCTCACCGCGATCGGGCTGCTGCTGATGCGCGGCCTGACCCTCAGCTCGGACTGGACCGCGCTGCTGCCGGGGTTCATCGTCGCCGGCGCCGGCGTCGGACTCGTCAACCCGGCGCTCGCCTCGACCGCGATCGGCGTCGTCCCTCCGCAGCGCAGCGGGATGGCCTCGGGCATCAACAACACCTTCCGCCAAGTGGGAATCGCGACCGGCATCGCGGTCCTCGGCGCGATCTTCGAGAGCTCGCTGACCACCGGAATCGCGCCGAAGCTCGCCGGAACGCCGGCGGCGGGACAGGGCGCGGAGATCGCCCGTGCCGTGGCGGCCGGAGGCGCCCAGAAGGTCGTCGCCGGGGTCCCCGCCGCCGACCGCGCCACCGCGAGCGCCGCGATCCACGCCGCATTTGCCAGTTCGATGAACGACATCCTGCTCGTCGCCGGCATCGTGGCGTTTGTCGGGGCCTTCCTTGGGTTAGTGCTGGTCCGCGGCAGCGACTTCGTGACGTACGGCCCGCCCCAGCCCGAGGCCGAGCCTCAGCCCGCGGCCTCCGCCGTCGGCTGATCCCCCGGCGCTCGCGAGATCCAAACGAGAATCGTGATCCAACCGCTGTTCGAGCACCGTCTGACCCTGGCCGGCTAGGAGACGCGAGTGCTGGAGCTGGAGGGGGACGGAAACCCGATCCTGCTGATTCACGGTTACGCCGACAGCGCCGGCCTAAAGCCCGGGCGGATGCCGGACGACGAAGCTCGACAGGTCGGGCTCGTCCGCCGGCGTGTTCGACCACCGCGACCCGGTCTGGGCCAGCGCCACCGTGTCGAACCGCAGCCCGGCCACATACATGAACGTGTGGCCCGGCGCCGCGAACACCGTGATCCACTTGCCCGGCCCCGGCTTGCCCCAGGTCATCAGCTGTCCGGACGTGACGGTCGTGCCCAGCAGGCCCGCCGCCGCGAACACGAAGCTCAAAGATCCCGAGCAGTCGTAGGCCGTGTCCTCGAAAGTCCCGTGACCGCCACCGAACCGGTAGGGCAGATGGGCGATCTCGTTCCCGGCGTTGATGATCTCCTGCACCACCGGGGGCGCGTCAATCGGGGCGATCGCGAGGCCATTGGATGTCAGCGTCGCCTCATTCGCGCTCGCGCTCTGGCCGCTCTCGGCCAACTGCCGGCGGATGACCGCGTTGGACGCCGGTTGCGGGAGGGGTCCACCGCTGGAGCCGACGCTCACCACCGCCGGCCCCGCCGGGCTGTCGCCGGCCTGCGGAGCGGACCCGGCGACCGGATCGACCGCCTGCGGGTGGGCGTGCAGGATCGGCGCGGCGGGACTCGTGACCTTGGTCACGGCGTCCGCTCTCCGCGCCGACAGCTGCTGGGCCGACGAACCGCAGCCGGCGAGCACCAGCGCGCTGAGCGCAGCACCAATCAGACCCGCTCTACCCATGCTCCTCAGTATGTCGTGATGCACGCGGCCACACGCCGGCTCGCGCGAGCTCTCTCAATCGTCAAATCGACCCGAAAAAAGTGCGAAATACGCGCCCTGCGGATCCTGGGCGACGGCGATCTTGCCCATGCCGATGTCAATGGGCGCCACGATCTGCGTCCCGCCCAGCTCTGAAACCCTGCTCATGGTCGCGTCGATGTCGTCGGCTCCGAAGTACACGAGCCAGTGCGGCGGGGTGCCGGGTGGCATCACCGGGCGGATGCCGCCATTGCCATGGCCATCCTGGTTTTGGATCGTCATGTAGGGCATCTCCATACCCTCTATCGGCATCGTCTGCCAATCGAATAACTCCCCGTAGAACCTCGCCGAGCCGTCCATGTCGGGCGTGGCCAGCTCGTTCCATGACAGGGCGCCATGGGCGTTGACGAGCGATGCGCCGATGTTGCTTTTCGGTTCCCAGATCAGGAACCACGCTCCCTGCGGGTCCTGGATGACGGCCATCCGGCCGGCGTCCATCACGTCGAAGGGCTGCGCATGGACCGTCGCCCCGAGCTCGGAGGCGCGCTCCGCCGCCTGGTCCGCGTTTTCCACAGTGATGTAGGAGTTCCAGGCGGGAGGGACGCCGGCGTCCCGTTGCTGCTGCGGCTGGGGCGAGATCGCGGCCACGTTCTTGCCGCCGATCCTCGCCATCGTGTAGGAGACGCCGTCACCTACCGGCAAGTCCTCGGTCTCCCAGCCGAACACACCCGAGTAGAACGCCTTCGCCGCTTGCTGATCGGTGGTGTTCAGGTCGGTCCAGCTGAAACTTCCTTGCGTGTACTTCGTTCGTTCACCCATGCGGCGACCCTACCACCGGTCTGTTGGCAAAAAATGAACCATTTGGATCTTTGGCTCATAGACTGTCGCCATGCCCAATTACTCGATCAAGAACCTCAAGGAAGTCGACGACTCGGCCGCCGGTCGCGGCGGCGATGTCGAGGCCCGGTTCGGCCGCAAGCACCTCGACTCAGAGCACCTCGGCGTCAGCTACTTCCGCTACGGCCCGGGCTATAAGGGCCCCTTCGGGCATCGCCACCGCGAGCAGGAGGAGGCTTACGTCGTGGTCTCCGGGTCGGGACGGGTCAAGCTCGACGACGAGATCGTCGACCTACAGCAGTGGGACGTGATCCGCGTCGCCCCAGACGTCGTACGGGCCTTCGAAGGAGGAGCGAACGGCCTCGAGCTGATCGCCGTCGGCTCGGACCGCCCCGAGGGTGGCGACGGCGAGATGGTCAACGACTTTTGGGTTGATTAGTCTGGCCCGGCTTGGGCTCTGCCTCGCGGGGCGGGCGCGGGCCGCGCTGTGTATCGCCGGTCCACCGCAGCGATAAATCCTCCGAACAGCTTGGCCGCCGCCGCGCGGCTGAGTTCACGCGCGGCCGCGTCCATGAGTGCGCCGTGGTCGATTGCGCGATCGCCGTTCTCCTGACCCCACCCCGCCACGATCTCGGGCGTCGCCTCGGGGTGAAACTGGACGCCGAGGTGGCGCCGCAGCCGGAACGCCTGCACGCCGCTCTCGTTGCGGGCCACGAGCTGAGCTTCGCCGGGGAGCTCGATCTCGTCGTCGTGCCAGGTGAGCCAGGGTCCCGCCGCGATCAGCTCCGGCTCGTCGGTGGCGACGTGAACCCATCCCCGTTCAGGCCGGCTCGCGCGAGAGACACCGCCGCCGAGGGCGACGGCCAGCATCTGAGCGCCGAAGCAGACGCCGAGGATCGGCGTGTCCGCGCGGTCGGCGGCTCGCAGCCAGGCGAGCTCGGTGGCGATCCACTCGAGCTCGTCATCGGCCGACGCCTCCGAGCCGAGCGAGATCGCGAACGTCACGTCATTCGGGTCGGGCAGCGGCTCGTCCCGGTCGAGCCGCACGATCTGCCAGGGGATGTCGCGAGCCTGAAGCGCTTCGAGCGCCAGCCCCGCGGGAGCGTCGCCCTGGTGCTGAAGGATCAGCGCTTTCGGATCTGGACTCACGACCGGGCGATCGACGCCGGGTCGCTCCGGTACAGGCGGGTCATCGTCACGCTCGCGTCGAGCGTCGCGTTCGCCACCCCGCGGTAGACGCCCTTGATCGGAGGGACGTCGGGGTAGTGGCGTCCGTGGCCGATCTTGACGTGGTCCTCGGCCACCAACCCGCGGTTGGTCGGGTCGGCCCCGACCCAGACGGGCTCGCCGCCGCCGGGGACCGGGAGCAGCGCCTCGAGCCAGGCGTGGGTGTCGACCTCGACGGACTCTTCCGAGCGCCCGGGGCCGGCCGCGAACAGGTAGCCGGAGACGTAGCGAGCAGCGATCCCGTGGTGGCGCAGCAGCGACAGCCCGAGATGGACGAAGTCCTGACAGACCCCGGCGCCGCCGTCGAGCAGATCGGCGACGGTGGAGTCGACGTAGGTGGCGCCCTGGCGGTACTCGAACCGGTCCGGGATCAGCTCGGAGAGGAGCGTCAGGGTCGTCAGCGGGGTGGACGCGGCGCGGGTCACCGCCAGCATCTCCTCGAACACGGGGTGCCCCGAGGCGTCGCCAGTCTGGAGCAGGAACTCCCCGCCGGCCTCGCGATAGCTGGGCTCGCGCAGCGCCTCCCACGAGGCCCGCGGCGGGTCGGAGTGGCTCTTGGTAGTCACGCGTGCGCGGACGTCGATCGTCAGCTGGCGGTGGGGGCGCGAGACCTCGAACTCGACCACCTCGGTGCCGAAGTAGTCGGTGTGGCGGTGCAGCCGGACCTCGGGGTCGAGCCGGACGCCGAATTCGTCGCAGCGCTGGCGGCCGTTCGCCGCCGGCTTGACCCGCAGCGCGTTGAGGTTGTCGACGACGTCGGCGTCGTAGTCGTAGCGGGTCAGGTAGCGGATTGCAAAGTTCATCTCAGGTGTTCATGCCGCCACTACAGATGTACCGCGGCGAGTGCCGCGATCGCGAAGTAGCGATTGTTGATGTCTCGATCGACGAGCTCGAGCTCTCCTTGTACCCGGACTAGTGTGTCGTCCAACGCGCCCGACTCGTCCCCGGTCCGTCGCTGGAGCTCGAGATCGGCGAGCAGCCTCCCGAGCCGGAGCACGGGGGGTGACGACCGCGGCTGCACGTCCGCCGTCGAGAGCGCGGCACACAGCGACTCGACCGAGGAGGCCACCGAGCTCGGATACGACCGGTCGTAGAGAACGAAGCGCGCAACCCGATCGAGGGTCGGCGCCTGGCGCACCGCGCGGCGGTAGGCCTGCAAGCCTCCAACCGCTCGCAGCAGCGCGAGCGCCTCGCCCTCGTGACCGCCTTCTGGCGACTCGGTGGGAACGGCCACGCGCAGCATCCGCAAGACCATGTCGGCCTCTTCGATGCGACCGCCGGCTTCGAGGAACGAGCGGCCCTCGTCCCGGAGCATCGTGCGGTCGACCAGTCCCCAGAACAGGGCGCAGCGCTCCTTAACCCCTTGGTAGACGGAATACGGGCCGGTCTCGAGCGCTCCCCTGAGGTCGTAGCCGCCGAGGGCGAGGTAGAAGGCGTTGAGCGCTTCCCACATCTCCGTGGAGATCACGTCCCGTAGCGTCCGGCCGCGCTCGCGGGCGCGCGTCACGCAGGCAACGATCGAACCGGGCGTGTCGGGATCGAGCGTCAGCAGTCCCGCCACTTCGCTGCGGCGCGTGCCGGCTGACGGCAGCGGCGCGGATCGCCGCTTGGTGGCCGGCCGGGCCAGCGGCTCGAGGCTCGACTCGCCCGGCGCCGGAGGCTTGGCGCCGATGATCGCCAGCACGCCGTCCCAGCTGAGCGTGAGGACGCGCTCGCCGGGGGCATCGGCGACGTCGGCGTGAAACGCGCCGTCGAGCATTCGCGCGGTGTGCTCGGCGCGGGTGAGGTCGCGACCGAGCCAGAACAGCTCCTGCGCAATCCGGGCGAGCATTCAGTGTCCGTCGGCGCGCTGCTGTTGCTGTTGCTGGGCCTGGCCCTGCCAGCCGCCGTAGCGCACATCGGGGAGTCGGGGTGGCCGCCGCGCGGGGAGCGTCCCCGGCGCGAGATCCGCCGCGGTTCCGTCATCGAGCACCCAGGTGTCCTTGGAGCCGCCGCCCTGCGAGGAGTTGACGATCATCGAGCCCTCCCGGAGGGCGACTCGGGTCAGGCCGCCGGGAACGATCCGGATCTCATCGCCGAAGACAGCGAACGGGCGCAGGTCCACGTGCCGCGGGGCGAGCTGGCCGTCGCCGGTCTCGGTCGGCGCCGTCGATAGGTGGACCAGCTCCTGAGCGATGAACCGGTCCGGCTGGCACTCGATCAGCCGGGCCTGGTGCTCGCGCTCGGCGGCGCTGGCGTGCGGTCCGATGAACACGCCCTTGCCGCCCGACTCCGAGGTCGGCTTGACGACCAGCTCGTGCAGCCGCCCAAGCACCTGCTTGCGCACGCGATCGTCGCCCAGGAGGTAGGTCGGGACGTTGTCGAGGATCGGCTCCTCTTCCAGGTAGAAGCGGATCATCTCGGGCACGTAGTGGTAGATCGCTTTGTCGTCGGCGACGCCGGTGCCGATCGCGTTGGCGATCGCGACGGTCCCGGCCCGGTAGGCGCGGACCAGTCCGGGGACGCCGAGCAGCGAGTCGGGGCGGAACTCGAGCGGATCGATGAAGTCGTCGTCGAGCCGCCGGTAGATCGCGTGGACGCGTTGCAGCCCGGCGGTCGTGCGCATGTAGCAGACGGCGTCGCGGACGACGAGGTCGCTGGCCTCGACGAGCTCGACTCCCATCTGGCGCGCCAGGAAGGCGTGCTCGAAGTAGACGGGGTTGTGCGGCCCCGGCGTCCACAGCACGACCGTCGGATGTGGGTCGGCCGCGGGAGCCACGGCGCGCAGGGCGTCGAGCAGCAGCGACGGGTAGTGATCGACGCCGCGGACCCGGTGGCCGGCGAACAGCTCGGGCATCAGGCGGGTCATCGCCAGTCGGTTCTCGATCACGTAGGAGATGCCCGACGGCGTGGGGACGTTGTCCTCGAGCACCCGCCAGCGACCGTCGCCATCGCGGACGAGGTCGCAGCCCGAGACGTGGCAGTAGACGCCTCCCGGCGCGCGCACTCCGTGGACCGGCCGCGCGAAGCTCGGGCGGCTGACCACCAGCGACCACGGGACGATCCCGGCGCGGACGATCTCGTGGGCGTGGTAGACGTCGTCGACGAACGCGTTGAGCGCCCGGATCCGTTGGGCCAGCCCGCGCTTGATCGTCGTCCATTCGGCCGCGGTCAGAATCCGGGGGATGAGATCGAGCGGGAACGGGCGGTCGCGGCGCTCGCCGTCGATCCCCGCGACCTCGAACGTGATCCCCTGCTGCATGAAGATCGTGTCCCTGCGCTTGCCGGCCTCGCGCAGCGCCTCGGCGCCCAACCGTCGCAGCGTGGCGATCAAAGCGGCCGCGTGGGGCCTCGGTGTCGCGTTGTCGCCGAGGAGCTCATCGCAGCTCCCCGCGGGCACGGGGTAGTCCTCGATCAGCTGTGACTCGGCCACGGGAGGTATGTGTACCGTTTGAGCGCGGCTGTCGCCACGCCCGTGGCACTACTCTTCAGCGCGATGCGAGTCTTGATTACGGGCGCGGCGGGGATGCTGGGCCAAGACCTGATTGGAGCGACGGTCGACGCCGGCCACGTGCTCGTGGCGCTGCCGCGGGCCGAGCTCGACATCGCCGATCACGCGGCGGTCGAGTCCGCGGTGCGCGACGCGCGCCCTGATGTCGTCTTCAACTGCGCGGCGTACACGAACGTCGATGGGTGCGAGACGAACCTCGAGACGGCGTTTGCGGTCAACGGCGAAGGCGCTGGCAACGTCGCGCGAGCCTGCGCCGGAGTCGGCGCCTGGATCGTCCATGTCTCCAGCGACTACGTATTCGACGGCTGCAAACGCGAGCCGTACGTCGAGTCCGACGCCACCCGGCCGCTCTCGCAGTACGGCCGCTCGAAGCTGGCCGGCGAGCAGGCGGTGGCCGAGACCGCGCCGAACGGCCACACGATCGTGCGGTCCTCGTGGCTGTTCGGGAGCCGGGGGCCGTGCTTCCCGGCGACGATCCTGCGACTGGCCGCGGAGCGAGACGCGCTGAGCGTCGTCGATGACCAGATCGGCTGCCCGACGTTCACCGGGCACCTCGCCCAGGCGCTGCTTTCGCTCGCTGCCGAGCGTCCCGCCGGGGTCATCCACGTCGCGGCGGACGGGCAGTGCTCGTGGTACGAGTTCGCCCAGGCGATCGTGGAAGCCGGGGGCCTCGCGTGCGAGGTCCGGCCGGGGCGGACCGAGGATCTTGGCCGACCGGCGCCGCGGCCGGCATACAGCGTGCTTCGCAGCGAGCGGGCCGGGGCTCCGACCCTGCCCGCGTGGCCGGAGGGCCTGGACGCCTTCATGGCCGCCGGGGTGAGAGTCGGATGAGGCTCCTAGTCTGCGGCGGCGCCGGTTTCATCGGCTCGACGTTCGTGCGCCTGCGCGTACGCGAGCACGACGACCGGGTCACGGTGCTCGACAAGCTGACCTACGCGGGGCGCCGCGAGAACCTCACCGACGTGATCGATGAGATCGAGTTCGTGCCCGGCGCGATCGAGGATCCAGTGGCGGTCGCCGACGCCGTCGGCGGCGCTGACGCGATCGTCAACTTCGCTGCCGAGACGCACGTCGACCGCTCGATCTCGGGCCCCGAGGCGTTCATCATCACCAACATGCAGGGGACGCACGTGCTGCTCGAGGAGGCGCGTGTGCGCGGCCTGCGCTACGTCCAGGTCTCGACCGACGAGGTCTACGGCTCGATCGAGCACGGGTCGTTCACCGAGGCGTCGCCGCTGCAACCCTCATCGCCGTACAGCGCGACCAAGACCGGCGCCGACCTGCTCGTTTCCAGCTACTTCCACACCTACGGGATGGAGACCGTGATCTGCCGGGGCTCGAACAACTACGGCCCCCGGCAGTACCCCGAGAAGCTGATCCCGCTGATGATCCTCAACGCCATGGCCGGCGACCATCTCCCGGTCTACGGCGACGGTCGCAACGTCCGCAACTGGCTGTACGTGGAGGACTTCGGCCGCGGGATCGGTCACGTGCTCGAGCACGGCCAGCCGGGCGAGGCGTACAACTGCGGCGGCCCCGACGAGTGCGAGAACCTGTCGGTGGTCAGACGGATCCTCGAGTTGACGGATGCCGACGAGTCGCTGATCGAGTACGTCACCGACCGGCCCGGTCACGACCGTCGCTACTCGCTCTCCTCGGAGAAGCTGCAGCAGCTCGGCTGGGAGGCGCAGATCCGCTTCGACGAGGGACTCGAGCGAACGGTGGAGTGGTATCGGGAAAACCGGTGGTGGTGGGAGCCGATCCGCTCGGGCGCGTACCGGGAGTACTACGAGCGCCACTACGGCCGCCCGTTGAAGGGGTGAGCACCGAGCAGCCCGCAGCGCGGGGCCGACACGCCCCGCCGCCGGAGGTGAGGTTGCCTCTCCAGCGCCAGCGGCTGCTGCGAGCGGCCGCGGCGGAGTTCGCCGACCGCGGGTACGCGGGCGCCAGCTCGGAGTCGATCAGCCGGCGCGCCGGGATGTCGAAGGCGACCTTCTATGAGCACTTCACCAACAAGGAGGACTGCATCCTCGCGCTGTTCGACACCGCCGCCGAGACCGTCGGGCAGTCGATGTCGAGCGCGGCCCGGGGCGCCGGTCGTGGCGACGCACTGGAACGGATGCGCGCCGGCACGCGCGCGTTCCTGACCGCGATCGCCGAGCACCGCGACTACGCGCAGACGCTGCTGGTGGAGATCATCGGGGCCGGTCCTCGAGCTGCCCAGCGCCGTGATCAGATCATCCAGGGCTTTGCCGAGATCCTCGACGGGGAGAACGCCGCCGCGGCATGGCGGGGGCTGATATCCCGGTTCGCCTCTCCGTACGACACGATCGCGGTGGTCGGCGCGATCACGGAGCTGATCTCGCGCCAGGTTCGGCTCGGCGAGCCGGCGGACGTGCTCGAGCTGGCGCCCGTGATCGACCGACTGATCCAGGGCCTGCTGGTGGCCGGTGAGGCGTGAGCACCCGGCGGTCGCTGCCCGAGGTCGAGCGTGCGATCACAACCTGCCGCCGGTGCCCGCGGCTCGTGGCCTGGCGGGAGGAGGTCACCCGGGTCAAGCGGGCCTCGTTCGCCGGCGAGGAGTACTGGGGCCGGCCGCTGCCGGGGTTCGGTGATCCGACGGCGAGAGTGCTCGTGCTCGGGCTCGCGCCGGCGGCCCACGGCGGCAACCGCACGGGGCGGATCTTCACCGGCGACCGCTCGGGCGACTGGTTGTTCGCCGCGCTGTGGCGGGCCGGGTACGCCAACCAGCCGACCTCGGTGGCGCGCGACGACGGGCTGGCCCTGGCGGACTGCTTTGTGAGCGCCGCAGTCCGGTGCGCGCCGCCGGCGAACCGGCCGCTGCCGGAGGAGCGGGACCGGTGCCAGCCGTGGCTCGAGGAGGAGCTCGGGCTGCTGGGTGGCGCGCGGGTGATCGTGTGCCTCGGGGGGTTCGCCTGGGATGCGGCCCTGCGCGTGCTCGCCTCGATGGGGCGCGCGGTACCGAAGCCGCGGCCCAGGTTCGGTCACGGCTCCGACGCTGTCGTCGGCGAGTTCACGCTGCTCGGCTGCTACCACCCGAGCCAGCAGAACACGTTCACCGGCAAGCTCACCGAGGCGATGATGGATGACGTGTTCGCGAGGGCGGGGGAGCTGGCGCGGCGATGACGCCGACGCTCCGCTCGGTGGCCGTCCCTGACGGGGCGGATCGCTGGGCGGCCCTCGGATTCGAAGTCATCGCCGGGGCCGTGCTGCTGCCGGGCGTCCGCGTGGTCTTCGATGCGCCGCGGATGGCGGTGACGATCGACGGCGTCAGGAGCCTTCCTGACGGTCTTGCGCTCGACGTGCAGCCGGCGACCGCTCTCGTCCACACCGCGCATCCCAATGGTGCGATCGCCATCGACCACGTCGTGGCGATTACCCCGGATTTCGACGCCACCGCGGCGGCGCTCGATTCCTCGGGGCTGGCGCTTAAGCGGGTCCGCGATGCCGGCGGCTTCCGCCGGGGGTTCCGCAGGCTGGGCGGACCGATCCTCGAGCTGGTCGAGGCCTCACAGGCCCCGGCTCCGGCCTGGTGGGGTCTGACGATCACCGTCGCCGAGCTCGATGCACTTCCGGCCGATCTGATCAGCCCAGCTAAGCCAGCGGTTCAGCCCGGACGTCTGATCACCACAGCACGATCCCCTGGAACTCCGCTGGCGTTCATGACTCCGGAAGGACAGGATTAGGGGTCGGTACGCTGGGACTAGGTGCCTCTCTCAGCCTTCAGTCCACGGACCCGTGAGTGGTTTCTCGGCGCGTTCGAGGAGCCGACCCCAGCGCAGGCCCAGGCCTGGCCGGCGATCGCCTCTGGCGAGCACGTCCTGATCTCCGCGCCCACCGGATCGGGCAAGACGCTGGCGGCGTTCCTGTGGGGGATCGACCGGCTGGCCGGCCAGGAGGCGGCGGGCCACCCGGGGATCAGGCTCGTGTACGTCTCGCCGCTGAAGGCCCTCTCCTACGACATCGACCGCAACCTGCGCGCGCCGCTGCGCGGGATCGGCGCCGATCTGAACGTCGCGGTCCGCACCGGCGACACGCCACAGCGCGAGCGCCAGGCGATGCTCCGCCATCCGCCGGACATCCTGATCACGACGCCGGAGTCGCTGTACCTGATGCTGACCGGCCGCTCGCAGGAGCTGTTCGGCGCCACCGAGTGGTGCATCGTCGACGAGATCCATGCGGTCGCGTCGACCAAGCGCGGCGCACACCTGTCGCTGACGCTGGAGCGGCTGTCGGCCGCTGCCGGCCGGGATGTGCAGCGAATCGGGCTGTCCGCCACGCAGAACCCGCTCGAGGAGGTCGGTCGGTTCATGGTCGGGCCGACGCGCAGCTGCCGGGTGGTTGACACCGGCGTGCGCAAGGAGCTCGATCTCAAGATCCACGTGCCGGTCGAGTCGATGGTCGAGCTCGATGCCGCCTCGACCCCGGAGCTGGACCCATTGGTCGGCGGTTCAGAGGCCACGCGGCGCTCGATCTGGCCGGCGATCTACCCGGAGCTGCTCGAGCTCGTCCAGGCCCATCGCTCGACGATCATCTTTGTCAACAACCGCCGCGCGGCCGAACGGCTGGCGCTGAGGCTCAACGAAATGTCCGGTCAGCGCGAGATCGCCCGCGCCCACCACGGCTCACTCGCCCGCGAGGAGCGGACCGTGGTCGAGGAGATGCTGAAGGCGGGCGAGCTGCCGTGCCTGGTCGCGACCTCGAGCCTCGAGCTCGGAATCGACATGGGTGCCGTCGATCTCGTGATCCAGGTCGAGTCGCCGAAGTCGGTCGCCCGGGGGCTGCAGCGGATCGGGCGGGCCGGCCACTCCGTCGGCGACGTCAGCCGCGGCCGGATCTTCCCGAAGTTCCGAGGCGATCTGCTGGAGTGCGCGGTCGTCGCGCGTCGGATGCGCGACGGCGCGATCGAGACCACGGTGGTGCCGCGCAACGCGCTCGATGTGCTGGCGCAGCAGATCGTGGCGATCGCGGCGGCGGCAGGTGAGGCGGAGTCGGTCTCCGTCGATGAGTTGTACGGGCTGGTGACGCGGACCCATTCCTACGCCGAGCTCAGCCGCGCCCAGCTCGAGAACGTGCTTGACATGCTCGACGGCCGCTATCCGTCGACCTCGTTTGCGGAGCTGCGGCCGCGAATCGTGTGGGATCGGGTCGCCGGAACGATCCGGGCGCGGCGAGGCGCCCGCCAACTGGCGGTGACCAACGCCGGCACGATCCCCGACCGCGGTCTGTACGCCGTCACGCTGCCAGACGGCCGTCGCGTCGGCGAGCTGGACGAGGAGATGGTGTACGAGGCGCGACCGGGCCAGACGTTCCTGCTCGGGGCGACAACGTGGCGGATCGAGGAGATCGGTCGCGACCGGGTGATCGTGACGCCGGCGCCGGGGCTGCCCGGCGCGGTCCCGTTCTGGAAGGGCGACGGGATCGGCCGCCCGAAGGAGCTCGGCGAGGCGATCGGCGCGTTCGCCCGGTGGGCGGTCGACCAGCACCCCGACGACTTGGAAGGCGCTTATGACCTCGACCGCCGCGCCGCGCGAAACCTTGTCGAGTTCCTGCGCGAGCAACAGGCGGCGACTCGGGTTGTGCCCTCGGACCGTGCTGTGGTGATCGAGCGGTTCCGGGACGAGATCGGCGACTGGCGGCTGTGCGTGCTCAGTCCCTATGGCGGCCGCGTGCATGCAGCCTGGGGCTTGGCCCTGAGCGCGCGGATCCGCGACGAGCTGGGGCTCGAGTCCGACGCGATCTGGTCAGACGACGGCATCATCGTCCACCTCCCCGATGCCGACGAGCCTCCGGGCGCCGACCTGGTGATGATCGAGCCCGACGAGGTCGAGGACCGCGTCGTCGCGGAGCTTGCGTCGAGCGCGCTGTTCGGCGCCCGCTTCCGCGAGAACGCCGCCCGGGCGCTGCTGATCCCGCGAGCCCGGCCGGGCAAGCGAACGCCGCTGTGGCAACAGCGACTGAAGTCGCAGTCCTTGCTCGAGGTCGCGCGCGACTTTGGGGATTTTCCGATCGTGCTCGAGACCTACCGCGAGTGCCTGCGCGACGTGCTCGACCTGCCGGGTCTCACGGAGCTGTTGCGGCGTCTACACCGGCGGGAGATCTCGCTGGTTGAGGTCGAGACCCCGACCGCCTCGCCGTACGCGTCCTCGCTGCTGTTCGACTACGTCGCGACGTACATGTACGAGGGCGACACGCCCAACGCCGAGCGCCGGGCCGCGGCACTGTCGCTGGATCGCGAGCTGCTGCGCGAGCTGCTCGGGCAGGAGGAGCTGCGCGACCTGATCGACCCCGGCGCGCTCGTCGAGGTCGAGGAGGATCTGCAGTTCCTATCTGACCGGCGGCGGGCGACCGGTCGGGACGGGCTCCACGACGTGTTGCGATCGCTCGGCGATCTGACGCTTGATGAGGTGCGCGCGCGCGTGCTCGACGGCATGGACGGTGCGGCGATGATTGCCCAGCTGGAGCGCGAGCGTCGGGCGGTGCGGGTGCGGATGGGAGGCGAGGAGCGGTGGATCGACGCCGCCGACGCCGGCCTGTACCGGGACGCCCTCGGCGTGGCGCCGCCGGGCGGCCTGCCCGCGGCCTTCTTGGAAGATGTCCCGGACGCGCTGGCGCGGGTGGTGCGGCGCTACGCCGCGACGCACGGGCCGTTCACGACCGAGGAGCTGCGGGTGCGGTATCGCGCCGACTGCTCGGCGGTACTCGAAGCGCTGGAGCGTGCCGACGAGCTAGTCCAGGGCGAGCTCCGTCCCGGTGGCTATTCACGCGAGTGGTGCCACCCGGAGGTGTTGCGCCGGCTGCGTCGCGCCTCCCTGGCGGTGCTGCGCAGGGAAATCGAGCCGGCCGACCAGCGGGCGCTGGCGCGGTTCCTGCCCGCCTGGCAGAACGTGGATCGCCACCCCGCCACCGGCGCCGGCATCGATCGTCTGCGCGAGGCGCTAGTGCCGGTGCAGGGGCTGGCCCTCCCGGCGGACGTCTGGGAGCGAGACGTCCTCCCGCGCCGGGTCGGCGCCTACTCGCCGGCGTGGATGGATCAGCTGTGCGCCAGCGGCGAGATCGTGTGGATCGGGGCGGGTGCGCTCGGCCGGAACTCGGGACGGGTCGCGCTGTACTTCCGCGACGACGTGGCGCTGTTGGGTCCGCCGCCGTCGAAGGGGGCGGTTCTTGAATCGGACGCGCATGCAGCGGTTCGCACGCGCCTCGCCGCGGGCGCGTGCTTTTTCACGGACCTGCTGGTCGACGTCGAGCTCGCGCCCGAGGAGCTGCAGGAGGCGCTGTGGGATCTCGCCTGGGCCGGCGAGGCGACGAACGACGCGTTCGCGCCGCTGCGGGCGCCGCGGCTGACGCTGGCGCGGGCCCAGCGGGAGCGGACGCGGGTGGTGCGCGGCTCGCGCTTTACGGGCCGGCGGCGGTCGGCCGCGGCCGCGCAGGTCCAGGGCCGCTGGTCGCTGGTGGCCCCGCTGTTCCGGGACAGCGTGGATCCGGTGGCGCGCCGGCGCGCGCTCGGCGAGCTGCTGCTCGAGCGCTACGGAATCGTGACCCGCGAGCAGGTGGTGGCCGAGGGGATCCCCGGCGGGTTCTCGGCGATCTATTCGGAGCTCTCGCAGCTCGAGACCCTCGGGATCGCGCGCCGTGGCTACTTCGTCGAGGGCCTGGGTGGCGCGCAGTTCGCCCTCCCGGGGGCGGTCGAGCGGCTCCGGGCCGTCGGCGAGAGCGATGACGCGCTGGTGCTCTCCGCGGTCGATCCGGCGCAGCCGTACGGCGCGGCGCTGCCGTGGCCGGAGCGCGCGCGGTCGCGGGAGGGCGGTCGCGCCCCGGCGCGGGTCGCCGGGGCGTACGTGGTGCTCGCCGGCGGCGAACCGATCTTGTATCTCGAGCGGGCCGGCAGGGCGCTGCAGACCCTCGTGGCTGCCGATGATCCGCGGCTTGCGCCCGCGTTGGAAGCGCTCGTGGAGCAGGTTCAGCGCGGCTTGTTGAAACGGCTGGCGCTGGAGAAGGTGGACGGCGAGTCCGCGATGGTCTCGGTCCTGGCGCCCGCGCTGATCGCCCTGGGGTTCCAGGAGGGACCGCGGCGGCTGACGCTGAGCGCGTGAGCGCGTGCCCGAGGGCGACACGATTGCCTACGCCGCGGCGCGGATGCGCCCCGTACTCGAGGGCCACGTTCCCGAGGAGATCCGGACGCCGCAGCCGCGCCACGCGCTCGACCGCTGGCCCTCTCGCCTGAGCGGACTGGGCGTCGTCGGCGTCGACACGCACGGAAAACACCTGTTCATCCGCTTCGACGGCGATCTCGTCATCCACTCCCACCTGGGGATGAGCGGAGCCTGGGGCGTCTACGGCCTGGGTAGCCGGTGGGGCCGGTCGGCGCGGCGGGCGTGGCTCGTGCTCTCGCGGGCCGGGCACGAGGTGGTGGAGTTCGACGGGCCGCTGCTGGAGCTGATCACCGAGGGCCGGCGCCGGTTCGACCAGCGGCTGGCGGCGCTCGGGCCCGACGTGCTGGCAGTGGAATTCGACCGCGAGCTGTTCCTGCGCCGGCTGCGTGCCGACGATCCGACGCGTCCGTTCGGCGACGCCCTGCTCGACCAGCGCAACGTCGCCGGGATTGGCAACATCTGGAAGGCCGAGGGATGCTGGGAGGCGGAGATCGACCCGTGGCGGGCGCTCGGGAAGGTCACCGACGAGGAGGCGATGGCGGTGATCGAGGCGGTGCGGCCGCGGATGGCGCTGTCGGCGCGTGAGGGCCCGCGTTCGATCCAGCCGCGTGTGTACCGCCGCGTGGGTCGGCCGTGCCCTCGCTGCGGGACCCCGATCGCTTCTCGCGGTCAAGGCGACGCCAATCGCACGACATACTGGTGCCAGGGATGTCAGCGCTGAGACGAGTAGGACACAAGGGGGCGGATCTGATTGCGCCCGGCAACACGTATGCGAGCTTCGACGCGGCTCGCGACGCCGGTGTCGACATGATCGAGTTCGACGTGCTGCCGGCGAAGGCGGGGCGGCGCTTGATGCTGGCGCACGACTACGAGGACGCCGCCGGCCGCGCGCCGCACACGCTGGAGGAGGGGCTCGACCATCTCGCCGGCGATGCGTTTGCGGGCATCGAGCTCGACGTCGACCTGAAGCTGCCGGGCTATGAGCTCGAGGTCCTCGATGCGCTGCGCGACCGCGATCTGCTGGACCGGGCGCTGATCTCGAGCCAGTACCGCTCGAGCCTTGCCGTCATCCGCGCCGCCCAGCCGCGCGTGCGGCTCGGGTGGTCGGTGCCGAAGGTCCGCCGCGATCCGTTCAAATCAAAGGCGCTCGTGCTCCCCGCGCTGGCTGCGATGTACGGGCTGCGGGCGATCCTGCCCGTGCAGGCCTCGCGTGCGATCCGGGCCCGCGAGTGCGATGCGCTGATGGTGCAGTGGCGGTTGGTCACGCCCCGGCTCGTGCGCAGCGTTCGTGACGCCGGCGGCGAGCTGTACGTATGGACGGTCGATGAGCTGCCTCGTCTGCGGTTGTTCGAGGCGCTCGGGGTGACCGGCGTGATCACGAACGATCCCCGCCTGTTCGCGGCGCTGGCCGCCTGAGCGTCAGCCGATCACGCAGCCCGAGGCGCTGAAGCGAGGCGGATCGCCGAAGTTCGCGCTGGGGTGACCGCGGGTGGTGACCCGGGACGAATGGCCCAGCACCCTGTGGCCGAGCTTCCACTCGAACTTGACGGTGCCGCGCAGGGCGCCGGCGTTCGCCGGGAACTGGAACGTGACCCCGTCCTGCTGTAGGCCGCGCTTGACCGAACCGACCGATACCGCTCGCTTGGCGCCCGACACGGGACGGAACGAGGCGCTCTGCGCAGATCGCTGATCGACCTGGAAGTCCATCTCGAGCGTGGTCGCGAAGCCGAGCGCCGGCATCTGGGCGCGGATCCCGATCGCATCTGGATGGCGCTTGGTGTTGCAGACGTTGACGGTGGCCCACAGGTAGCGGGATCGTTCGGCCGTACGCACGGCGGCCAGCATCTGCGCCCTCGTCTCCGGGCGCGTAGCTGTGCGGGCGGCGGAGACGGATGTGAACGCCAGCAGCGCGGCGGCGGTGAGCGTGAAAATGATTGAGCGAACGCGCACGAGAAAGACAATATTGAAAGCGTGACGAATGATTGCGATCTTCGTAGTGAGGACGTGATCCAGATGTCAACAGCGCCGCCGACGCAAATCGAGCCGAGTCCTTGGGAGCGGTTCGAGGCGCTGTATCGCACCAGTCGCGATGACGTTTACGCGTACGTGATGACGTTACTCCGCGATCGCCCCGCTGCCGAGGACATCACGGCGCTGGCGTTCGAACGGGCGTTCAGGCGCCGGCGGACGTTCGATCGCCGGCGGGGCGAGGAACGAGCGTGGCTGTTCGGGATCGCCCGCAACGCCGCGCTCGATGAGTTGCGCCGACGCCGGCGGCTGGCCACGCTCGTGACCGAGCCCGCCGATGAGGCCGCGCCGCCGGTCGCCGACTACGCCGACATCACGCTGCGGCGGACGGCCGTGCGCGAGGCGCTCGGATCGCTGTCGGCGCGCGAGCGGGAGATCATCGCGCTGAAGTTCCACGCCGGGCTGTCGAATTCCGAGCTTGCCCGGGTGCTGGGCGTGAGCGAGTCGAACGCCGGGACGATGCTGCACCGCACGATGCAGAAACTGAGGAAGGCCTGCGATGCGACGAGCTGACGACGACCTGATCGATCCCGAGATCGAAGCCGAGCTGGAGGCGATCGACGCCACGCTGGCGGGGGAGCCCGTCGCTCCCCGGCATGCCGAGCTGGCGGAGATGGCGCTGCTGCTCGTGGCCACGCGGCCGGAGCCCGGGGCGGAGTTCGTGAGCTCGCTCGACTCTCGGGTGCAAGGCCGGTTCGCCCGGATCGACGAGGCCAAGCCGGAAGCTGTGCGCGTACGCTTCCGGAACTGGTTCGGGCCGGTGGCGGGACTGGCGGCCGGACTGGCGGCCGTGGCGCTGGCGGTCGTGGTGCTTGGGCACGGTGGCGGGGGATCCTCGTCGGGGGCCTCGAGCACGGTGAGCGCCCCTTCGACCTTGACCTCCGCCGCGTCGTCTTCGTCTGCCGGCGCGGCGTCCACTTCGGCGGCCCGGGGCCTGCCCCAGCGGACGGCCAAATCGGCCCATCCGTCCACCGTGTCCGTGCCCGCGCAGAAGTACGGCGCGGCCGCGTCGGCTGCGGCCACCCCGCTCGGTCCGAACTCGGCGTCCGGCACCCTCACCCCGGGGCCTGTCCCCAACGGCCGCAAGATCATCCAGTCGGCACAGCTCGCCCTGTCGGCGCCGGCGGCTCATATCGACGATGTGGCCCAGGAGGTGTTCCGGGTCATCGGCGACGAGAACGGGGTCGTCAACAGCTCGACCGTCACCGCGAGCGCCAGCGGCTACGCGCAGTTCCAGCTCAGCGTGCCGAGCTCGGCGCTGCAGGCGACGATGACCTCGCTGTCGGAGCTGCGCTACGCGAACGTCGCCTCCCGGACCGACGCGACCCAGGACGTCAACGGCCAGTACCTGTCCGACCAGCGCCAGCTTGCCGACGACCGGGCGCTGCGGACCTCGCTGCTAAAGCAACTGGCGAACGCGACCACACAGGCGCAGATCGACAGCCTGACCGCTCAGATCCACGACGCCGAGGCCTCGATCCGCAGTGACGAGTCGACGCTCAACGGTCTGAATCACCGGATCAATTTCAGCCAGATCTCGCTGACGATCAACGCGGCGACGCCCGTCCCGGTGGCGCACAAGAGCAGCGGGACGTTCACGCTCGGCAAGGCGGCGCGCGACGCGGGACGGGTGCTGACGGTGGTCGCCGGCGTCGCGCTGATCTCCCTCGCCGCGATACTGCCGATCGCCCTGATCGCCGCCCTCATCTGGTGGATCTGGGCCACGCTCCGGCGCCGGCGCCGCGAGCAAGCGCTCGATCTCGCTTAGAGCGTCTTAGGACGTTCACCGCCTTTGTGGTATTCGTCTCCGGGTGCCGGCGACGACCGAGGACACGATCGCGCTTCTTCACCGCGTTCCGGCGTTCTCGACGCTGGGAGATGAGGAGCTGGCCGAAGTCGCGGCCGTGGCGGTGCCAAGGCAGTTCGGCAGCGGCGAGGTCGTCTTCCGCGAGGGCGACGAGAGCGACACCTGCTACATCGTCCGCTCGGGTCACGCCCGCGCGATCCGTGAGCATCCCGACGGCCGCTCGATCACCCTGGCGACCTTTGGTCCCGGGGAGATCTTCGGCGAGCTCGCGATGTTCGACAACGAACGGCGCTCAGCCACCGTCGAGGCGATCGAGAGCACCGAGGCGATCGCGATCCTCGGTGGCGACATGCGCCGGCTGTTGCGCGCGCATGCCGACATCGCTGTGAAGTTGATTTCGGCGCTCGGGCGGCGCCTGCGGGAGACGAACGAGCGCCTGGCCCGCCAGTCGTTCCAGACGGTTCAGAGCCGCGTGGCTGGGGTGCTCGTCCAGCTGGTCGCGGCGGCCCGGGAGGAGGGCGCCGACGACGGCGATGTGCTGATCACCTCGACGCAGGCCGACCTGGCCCAGCTGGCCGGGTCCTCACGCGAGTCCGCGAGCCGCTTCCTGGCGGTGCTCGAGCGCGCCGGCATCATCACCCAGGGCCGCGGCAAGCTGACCGTGCACGACCCGGCCGCGCTGGAGCGCTACGTCTACTAACTTGTCGCCTGTGAGCGACGAGTTCTCGTCTGGGGGGGTGGTCGTGCGGGGCGACGAGGTCGTGGTGATCGTGCCCGTCAAACGCGACGCCGCCGGCAACCGCGTCCTCGGCCTGCCCAAGGGCCACATCGACGGCAACGAGACCCCCGAGGCCGCGGCCACACGCGAGGTCCGGGAGGAGACCGGCGTCGATGCCGAGCTGATCGACGAGCTCGGCGAGGTCCGCTACGCCTACCAGCGGGGCGGCCGCCAGGTCGACAAGCTGGTGCGGTTCTACCTGTTCGAATACCGCTCCGGAGACCTCGCCGATCACGACCACGAGATCGAGGACGCCCGGTGGATGCCGTCCGCGGAAGCCATCCAGTCGCTGACCTACGTCGGCGAGCGAGAGATGGTCGCGCGAGCATTGTCGCGACGGGCACGGGATCTGTAGGCTGGCGTCGGTGCGCGTGCTGAACTTCTACTCGTCGGTGTTCGCCGACCAGTTGCGCCGTGGCCGCAAGACCGCCACGATCCGCCTCGGCGACAAGTCGCACAAGTACCGCAAGAACGACTGCGTGCTGGTCACGATCGGCTACCAGCACTCGCCGCGGGAGAAGATCTTCAACGCCGTGATCGACCAGGTCGAGGTCAAGCGCGTCCGCGACCTCTCCCCGCGGGACATCGAGCACGACAACCCCGAGTTCCGCCGGGTCGACGAGATGGTCCACTTCCTCGAGCAGATCTACGGGCGCAAGATCACGATGGAGGACACGGTGACGGTCGTGCGCTTCTCGCAGATCATCGAGAACCCGCCCGAGCTGCGGGATCGGATTCACGGGCTGGGAGGGGCGCAGAACTAGCGCCCGGCGCGGCGATACACAGCGCCTCGCGCTCGCGGCCCTCGAGGCAGAGCCCAAGACTTTGGCACTCTTCACAAGAGAGTGCCAAATTTATTGTTGAAACCCGATATCTACAAGCTATAGTCTGCGGTGTTGGCACTCTGGGTCTGCGAGTGCCAGGCGTTTTCACATCCCACCCGGAGGTTGCACACATGAAACTGAAGCCGCTTGGCGATCGGTTGATCGTGCGGGCAATCGAGGAGGAGGAGACCACCGCGAGTGGCATCGTCCTGCCCGATACCGCCAAGGAGAAGCCGCAGAAGGGCAAGGTCCTCGCTGTTGGCGACGGCAAGCTGAGCGAGGAGACCGGCAAGCGGGTCCCGCTCGACGTCGCCGAGGGCGACGAGGTCCTGTACAGCAAGTACGGCGGCACGGAGATTAAGGTGGACGGCGAGGAGCTTCTCGTCCTCCGCGAGTCCGACGTGCTGGCGAAGGTCCAGTAAGACCCTTTCAGGAGACTAAGAACATATGGCACATAAAGAGTTGAAGTACGACGCGGATGCCCGCAAGGCGCTCGAGCAGGGCGTCGACGCGGTAGCAAACGCGGTGAAGGTCACGCTCGGCCCCAAGGGCCGCTACGTGGTCCTCGACAAGAAGTTCGGCGCCCCCACGATCACCAACGACGGTGTGACGATCGCGCGGGAAATCGAGGTCGAGGACGTTTTCCAGAATCAGGGCGCCCAGCTCGTCAGGGAAGTGGCTACTGCCACCAACGACGTGGCGGGCGACGGCACGACGACCGCGACGGTGCTCGCCCAGGCGATCGTCCGTCAGGGCCTCAAGAACGTCGCCGCCGGCGCCAACCCGCTGGCGCTCAAGCGCGGCATCGAGAAGGCCGTCGACGACGTCGTAAAGAACATCGAGTCGCAGTCGGTCGAGATCACCGGCAAGGAGCAGATCGCACGCGTGGCGACGATCTCCGCCGGCGATGACGAGATCGGCGACGTGATCGCCGACGCGATCGACAAGGTCGGCAAGGACGGCGTGGTCAACGTCGAGGAGGGCCAGACGTTCGGCATGGACCTCGAGTTCACCGAGGGCATGCAGTTCGACAAGGGCTACATCTCGCCCTACATGGTCACCGACCAGGACCGGATGGAGGCGACCCTGGAGGATCCCTACATCCTGATCGCCAACCAGAAGATCGGCTCGGTCCGCGACCTGCTGCCGGTGCTGGAGCAGACGATCCAGTCGGGCAAGCCGTTGCTGATCATCGCCGAGGACGTCGAGGGCGAGTCGCTCGCGACGCTCGTGGTGAACAAGCTCCGCGGCACCTTCACCGGCGTCTCGGTCAAGGCTCCGGGCTTCGGCGACCGCCGCAAGCGGATGCTCGAGGACATCGCGATCCTCACCGGTGGCGAAGTGATCACCGAGGAGATGGGCCTCAAGCTCGAGAACACTCAGCTCTCGCAGCTCGGCCGGGCCCGTCGCGTGGTCGTGGCCAAGGACACCACGACGATCGTCGACGGCAACGGTGAGTCCGACGCGATCAAGGGCCGCATCAACCAGATCAAGAACGAGATCGAGAACACCGACTCCGACTTCGATCGCGAGAAGCTCCAGGAGCGCCTCGCGAAGCTGTCGGGCGGCGTCGCGGTCGTCAAGGTTGGCGCTGCCACCGAGACCGAGATGAAGGAGAAGAAGCACCGCGTCGAGGACGCGCTGCAGGCCACCCGCGCTGCCCTCGAGGAGGGCATTGTTCCCGGTGGCGGCGTGGCGCTGCTCGCGGCGCAGAAGGCCATCAGGGTCGACGTGCTCGAGGATCCCGACGAGCAGACGGGCGCGAAGATCGTCGTCCGTGCGCTCGAGTAGCCGCTGCGACAGATTGCCGAGAACGCGGGCCTCGAGGGCTCCGTTGTCGTCAACGACGTCCGCAAGGCGAAGAAGGGCTACGGCCTCAACGCGGCGACGAACGAGATCGGCGACCTCGTCGGTGAGGGCGTTATCGACCCGGCGATGGTCACGCGCTCGGCGCTCCAGAACGCCGCGTCGATCGCCAAGAACATCCTCACCACCGAGGCGATCGTCGCCGAGGTTCCGGAGAAGGATGGCGGCTCCGCCGGTGGCGGCATGCCCGACATGTCGGGGATGATGTAGTCGCGGCGACGCGCGAGTGATGTAATTCGCTTCAACAGGCGAGTGTTTTAGGTCTCGGGGCTCCGTCAGCGGCGGGGCCCCGAGCCCGTTAATCGGATGGGACCCAGGCGATCGGCCCGGGGCCCTACTGGGGGGCTCCGGCACTCGTCGCGGCCCGGGACCTACTCGGGCGGCCCTGGCGAGGGCCGGGGCCCCCCTCCTATTGCCTCATCGCCGGCGGCGCTCATCGAGGCGATCAGCTGCGCCCGCGATCGCACGCCCAGCTCGCGGTAGACCTTCGTCAGGTGGGTCTCGACTGTGCGCAGGCTCATGTACAGCGTGTTCGCGATCTCACGGTTTGTCATTCCGGCCACGACAAGTTCCGCGACGCGGGTCTGCGCCGGCGTGAGGCCGTCGCTGGCCGCTGCTCGGCGCAGCCCCACACGGCTGAGCTCGTCCCGGGCCCGGTTCACCCAGAGTGCCGCCTGGAGCGGTTCGAGCACGCTCAGCGCCCGCTCGAGGCTCTGTTTGGCGACGCTCTTGCGCTTCGCCCGCCGCTCGAGTGTCCCCTTCTCGAGCAGCGTGCGGCCCAGGTCTAGGGGCACCGGTCGGCGTTCGTGCTCGGTGACCGCCCGCTCCAGCTCGTCGATCGCGTCGTCGAGTTCTCCGTCGGCGGCAAGCAGCAGCCCGCGGCAGCGATGCCCGATAGCCACCGCATTCGGGTTCTGGGCGCCGCGGGCGCGCGTGAACAGGTGCTTGAGGATCGGATCGACCTCGTCGAGCCGGCCGAGCGCGATCAGCGCCTCGATGTCGATCCACCAGAACGGCAGCGTCAACGATCCGACGAACCCCTGGCTGCCGCCGACCAGGCCGTCGCGCAGCGGCGCGACCCGTTCGTGGGCGGACTCGGGTTGACCGGTCCAGAGCTCGACCATCGCCACGATCGAGGTCGAGAAGCAGACGATGAAGTTGTCTCCGATCCGGCCTGCCAGGTCGATCGCCTCGTTCCCCCGCGCCCGCGCCTCCTCGAGATCGCCTCGCGAAACGGCGCTGAACGCCTTCAGCCACAGGATGTAGGAGTCGAACTGGTCGTCGCCCGCCGCCCTGGCGGCCTCGACCGCGTCGGCCGTGCACCGCTGCGCCTCCTCGATGTCGCCGTCGAGCCACTCGAGGTGGGCGAGATGGAAGAGCAAGGCCCCTCGCATGACCTCCTGGCCATGCTTGGCCGCGTAGCTCAAGGCGCGGTGTAGCTGGGGCCGTCCGGACTCGAGCTGATCCGACCAGAACAGCGCGCAGCCGAGATTCCCGCTCGGGGGGTATTCGCTCGGGATGAGATCGCCTTCCTCCTCCTCGATCTCGATCGCGCGATTGAGCACATCTCGTTGCACGCCGTCGCCGTGGAAGAAAGCGGTCATGGCCTTGCCCGCGAGGGTCGCGGCGAGCAGTTCGCGGTCGCCGGCGAGCTCGGCCAGCTCGACCGCACGCTCGACATGGCGGACAGCGGCCTCCTGATCGCCGCGGTTCGCATATACCTCCGCCAGGGCGTCCTCGATCTCGGCGGCCACGCGAGGGTGATCGCCGGCCTGCGCCAGCGCTTGCTCGTAGAGCTCGGTCGCGAGCTCGAAATCGTCGCTGCGGATCCGCCCCAGGAGCTTCAGCGCCCGGGCCCTGAGAGCCCCGTCCGTGAGGTCTGCCAGCAGCGGCTCGAGCAGCGCCCGGGCCCGGCCGCCGTCTCCGGCAGTCCAGTTCCGCTCTGCGGCGGCGACGATCCGGGACCGGCGGGCGTCGATCGCGTCGGCGGGCGTCAGGCGGGCGGCGTGCTCGAGCAGCTGCGCCGCGTGCTCCGGCGCCCCCCGGCGCGCCGCCTGTCCGGCGGCCTCCTCGAGCGCGAACGCGATCTCGCGGTCGGGTGCCTCGGCGCCCAGCGCCAGGTGGTGTGCCCGCTCATCGTCGTGGACGACTTCGGCCAGGATGCGGTGCAGCTCGCGCCGTCGCTCGGCAGGCGCCCGGGAGTATTGGGTCGAGGCGATCAGCGGGTGGGTGAACGTGAGCCGCTCACCGCGGACCTCAATCAGCCTGGCTCGCTCGGCGCCGTCCAGGTCGCCGAAGACGAACTGCGGGAGGACGGCCTGGATCAGGGAGAGCGTCGGGCTCGACAGGGCGGCGGCGACGAGCAGCGGATCTCCGGCCTCGGGACCAAGCCGGTCGAGTCGTTGAGCGATCGCGCCGGCGAGGGTCGTCGGAATCGGCAGCTGCTCTCGATCGTCGCCCAAGCCACTCGCCTCCAGCTCTCGCGCGATCGCCAGCGCGTACAGCGGGTTGCCGCTGGAGACGTCGTAGATCCGCCGCACCAGCGGGCGCGGGATGTCGGGGTCCACGTTGGTCGCCAGCAGCCGATGGATTGCGCCCATGTCGAGCGACCCGAGCACCATCGCCGGCAGCCCGGAATCACCGAAACCACGCTCGAGCTCGGGCCATAGCGCGCCGTCGCTCTGCGGGCGGCGGGCGAGCAGCACCCGAGTGTGCTCGTCGCGCAGGCGGCAGAGCGCGAACCCGAGCGCGCGCGCGCTAGCGCGGTCAAGCCACTGCTCGTCGTCGATCGCCACCAGCAGCGGACCGTCGGCGCCGAGGCGGCGCAGGACGCTCTGCGTCGCGCGCGGAAGCGCCTGGGGGCCGACGACGGCATCGGGCGCGTCGTCGACGAACAGGGCTGCGTCGAGCGCGCGGCGTTGGGGGCCGGGGAGCGAGGCGGCCACGTCCTCGGGCAGCCCGTCGAAGAGGTCGCCGAGACCGGCGAACGCGAGCGCGGCATCCGGCTCGGCAGGCGCGGTGGCGAGGACCTGGTAGCCGGCCGCGCGGGCGGCGCTCACCGCCTCGCGCCAGAGCGTCGTCTTGCCGATGCCGGGCTCGCCCTCGAGGGCGACGCCGCGAGGCCCGGGCGGAGCCAGGTCGAGCAGCTGCTCGATCTGCGCCCACTCCGCGTCGCGTCCCAACACGTCAAGCGGAGCCTACCTACAAACATGCGGGGTACCACGATTTACACGAGGCCGCCCTCGGCGTACCTTGGCCACCAGCAAATAGCTCACGCCGACCGGCAGAGGCAAACCCACCGCCGGCCGAGCGCAACTCTCCCGCCCAGCCGTAGAGGGGCGACATCCCAGGAGGTTCTTCGATGCGTACCAAGCATGGCTTTGGCGTGCTCGCGGCCGTGGCGAGCGCCGCGGCGATCGCCGCTCCGGCGGCCAACGCGAAGTTCGACAACACGACGTTCCCGCCGCTCGGGCCACCCAGGGCCGTCCAGCAGCATTCCGGTGGCTCGGACGACTGGGTCCTGATCGCCCTCGGCGGCGCGGGGGTGGTGGCCCTCGCCGGTACCGGGGTGCTCAGCTCGCGGCGGGGGCGGCTCAGCACTCGCAGCCGCGCCGGCGCCATCAGCGGTTGATGGTGGACGGGATCGCGAGTCGAGGGAGACCGGAGTCGGTCCCGGTCTCCCTCGCGAGCCCGAAAGCACCGGGGTGGTCGTTATGGATGGATACGTCCGTCATGTGCCGCGGCCGTTCGGCGATAGCTGGACATCCGTCCACCGGCGCCAGATCCACAGGTGGGCGGCCCACCGCGGATGGCGCGTCGCGCGGGTCTTCGAAGAGTCGGCCAGTGGGACCGACGTGCTGAACACCGCTCTGCGCAGGGTCGAGTCGGGCGAGAGTGACGGATTGATGGTCGTGCGGATGCGAGATCTTGGGCGCACGCTGCTCGAGGCGCTGCGAGCCGTCGAGCGGATCGAGGCAGCCGGGGGGACGTTCGTCAGCGTCGGCGACGGAATCGACCTGAGCACGCCGCGAGGCCGGGCGATCCTGCGGGTCTTGATGGCTGTGGCAGAGTGGTGAGTGAGGGTGTGATGTCGGGCGCAACTCGCACAGGTGTTGCCGGACTATGGATCGTGGCCCTGCTCGCATTCGTGACGGGGTGCGGCGGTAGCCAGGCGGCCCCGTCGGGCCACGCGCAGAGCGCCGCCCTGCGACCCGCGCGCGACGGCGCCGGCGAGGACCTCACGAACGGCACCCGTGGCGGCACGCTCACCGTCTACGACCACTCGGACTTTCTGAGCCTCGACCCGGGCGAGGCGTACAGCACGCTCGACTACACGGTGGTCCTCGCGACGCAGCGGCCGCTCTTCGGCTATCGCCCGAACACGGCGCAGACGCTCTCGCCCGATCTCGCCTCGGGCCCGGCGATCCTCAGCGACGGCGGGCGGACCGTGACGGTCCACATCAGGCACGGGGTCCACTTCAGCCCACCCGTCAACCGCGAGGTGACCTCGGCCGACGTCGCCTACGCGATCGAGCGGGGGGCGAACCCAAACGTGGCCAACCCGTACTTCCCCACCTACTTCTTCTACATCGACGGTGCCAGCAAGGCGACCGGTGGTCCGATCCCCGGAATCTCGACCCCGGACCGCTACACGATCGTCTTTCACCTCACCGGCCCGTACGGGACCTTCTTCTCGAGCGCGCTGTCGGCCCCGCTGACGGCGCCGGTGCCCAAGGAGTTCGCCGCATCGCTGGACGCGCACAAGCCAACCCAGTACGGCTCGGTCTACGAGGTGGCGACCGGCCCCTACATGCTGAAGTCCAACAGCAAGGGCAAGTTCCTTGGGATCGGCTATCAGCCGGGGCGCTCGGCGACGCTGATCCGCAATCCCAATTGGAATCCGGCAACCGATCACCGGCCCGCGTACCTCAATCAGATCGACGTCAACATCGGCGGCGATCCGAACGTGATCGGACGCCAGGTGCTGAGCGGATCGGACGCGGTCCAGAACGACACGCCCTCGGGCCCGATCGTCAAGCTCGCCTATCAGCACTATTACGACCAGCTGGTCGCGGTCCCGGGCGCCGGCCTGTTCTACGTCGCACTGAACAACAGGAAGGGCCCGTTCGCGAACGTCGACGTCCGCAGGGCGTTGTGGGCGGCTCTCGACCGCGAGGCGATGATCAAGGCGAACGGCGGCCAGGTCGTCACCCAACCGGGAACGCACTTCATCTACCCGGGGACGCTCGGCTACGTCCAGGCGGGAGGAGCCGCCGGGCCGCAGGTCGACTACAACATGTACCCCGACGGCAACCTCGCAGTGGCGAGGAAGTACATGAAGGCCGCCGGCTATCCGAGCGGTCGGTACACGGGCGGCGCCACGGTCAAGGTCGTCGGCGCAACCGGCGATCCGTTCCCCGAGGTGGCGGCGATCGTCGACCGGGCGCTCCAGGAGCTTGGCTTTAAGACAAACTTCACGCTGGTCGACCAGTCGGTGATGTACGGCAAGTACTGCGGGGTCCCGGCGAGAGAGATCGATGTCTGCCCCAACGTCGGCTGGATCCGCGACTTCGCTGATCCGCAGACGATCCTCGACCCGATGTTCGCCGGCTACAACATCATTCCCGTCAACAACTCCAACATCGGCCAGGTCGACGATCCGCAGATCAACGCGGCGATGAAGGCGGCCGAGCGCGTCGTCGGCCCCGGAGCGCGAGCGGCCGCCTGGGGCGCGATCGACCGGATGCTCGTCTCCGACGCCGCGGCGATTCCGTGGGGATTCATCGTCAACCCGACGATCGAGTCGGGCGACGTCCGCGGGATCAACGACCTCTCGAACCTCGGCGACTGGGACTACGCGTACACGTCGCTGAAGTAGGGCGACACATAGAGTTCCGTCCATGCGGCGCCTGTTCGGACCCACGTTCGTGTTCGCCGGAATCATGCATTTCGTGATCCCGCGTGCGTACGAATCGATCGTGCCGGACTACCTGCCGGCCCATCGGACGCTCGTGTATGCCAGCGGGATCGCCGAGATCGCCGGCGGGGCGGCGGTCCTTCACCCCCGGACGCGGACGGTCGGCAGCTGGTGGAGCATCGCGACGCTGATCGCCGTGTTCCCCGCCAACGTGCACATGGCGCTCCATCCGGACCGCTATCCCGAGGTTCCGGGTGGGCGAGCGGCGCTGCTGGCGCGGCTGCCGCTCCAGGCCGTGTTCATCGCCTGGGCCCGGGCCGCCGCCAGCTGAGGGGGAGACCACTCCTACCCGCAGCCGGTGATGCCGCCGTCGAGCGGGATCACGGCGCCGGTCAGGTAGGAGCCGGCGCGCGAAGCGAGGAACACCGTCAGCCCGGCGACGTCGTCGGGCCGGCCGATCCGCCCGAGGGGGACCGTGCTCTCGATCTGCTCGCGCGCCTCGGGGTTGTCGAGCAGGAACGCCATCATCTTGCTCTCGAACGGCCCCGGAGCGATCGCGTTGACCGTGATGTGATCGCCCGCCAGCCGCTTGGCCAGGTGGCGGGTCAGCATGTGGACGGCCGCCTTGCTGGCGCTGTAGCTGTAGTTGTCCAGGAGCGGTGCCCGCAGGCCGTCGATCGAGCCGATGTTGATGACCCGCGCCGGGTCGTCCTCGCTGGCCGAGGCGCGCAGCGCCGGCAGCAGCGCCACCGTCAGGTGGAAGACCCCCTCGACGTTGGTGTGCATCGCCCGATCCCAGCCGGAGGCCGGGAACTCCTCGAGCGGGGCACCCCAGTTCGCGCCGGCGTTGTTGACGAGGATGTCGAGCTGGTCGAACTCGCCGCGGACGGCCTGCGCCAGCGCCAGCGCTCCCTCGGGGCTCGACAGATCCCCGGGGATCGCCGTGCACTCGAGCTCGGCGGCCGTCCCCCGGAGCTCTCCCTCCTTGCGCGAGGAGATCACCACGCGTGCCCCCGCCTGCACGAGGCCGCCGGCGATCATCCTCCCGATGCCGCGCGAGCCGCCGGTTACGAGCGCGGTCTTGCCCGACACATCGAAGAGATCGCTGGGCACGCTCGCATGCTATGCGACGGCTTGTCAGCCCCGATTGGCGGCGGCCCGTTTACCGAGCCGATCGCCAGTCAGGGCCGCGGGCCGAGAGTCGACAGCCCGCGCGCCGACAGTCGACAGCCACAAAAGTAGGGCGCCAGCGGGGCGCCGGCGCCCCAGAAGACTTCGCCTGTGCTTCCCGACCCGCCTACGGAAGTGTGTACGGGAAGGTCTGCGCGCCTCCCGCGCCCCGTGGGCACAGGATGCCGATCGAGAACGGCTCCGCGGTCGGGTCTCCGTGCGTGTTATAGGTATGGACGAACACGACCGTCGCATTGTTCGACTGGGTGACGATGTTCGCGTCGGCGAAGCCCGCCGCGCCGTTCGTCGCCTGGACGGTGACGATCGGCGAGCAGAAGCTCGCGAACGCATCCCCCCAGGTCAGCTCGTAGGTGCCGGGCGTCGTCCCTTCGGTCTTGCTGACCCCCGACGGGCTACCCGACAGGTACTGGCCGGTGGCGGAGATGTTGGCGAACCGCCGCACGAACGCGGTGACGTACGTCGGGTCCCACTTCACCGGGTCGATCGTCTTGTTCTTGATCTTCGGCTCGGTCACGGCCCCGTTGCGCAGCTGATTGGTCCCGATCCTGGTCGCGGCATACGACGCCCCGGCGAGTGCCAGCATTGAGCACACAAGCGCGAGGTAGGCGATCGAATGACGGCTGGCGTGATGGAGAAGACGTCGGGTCATCTGAGCGCTCCTTTTGTTGTGGACGGCCTTGTTCGGACTGGGATCGCGGCGAGCTCGCGGTAGACGGCCGCTGTCCTCGTCGCCACTTCTCCCCAGTGGAAACACAAAACATGCGCTCGCGCTTCGGTCACGAGCTGCTCCCGCATCGCGTCGTCTCTCAGGACCTGCTCGAGAATCTGCCCAAGTGCAGCGGAATCGCGAGACCTGAAGCGCAGTCCGACGGTCCCGTCGCCGGGCACCACTTCGCGCAAGCCACCGGTGTCGGCGACCACGCACAGGCATCCCGACGCCATCGCCTCGAGCGCGACCAGCCCGAACGGCTCGTAGATCGAGGGGACGATGCACAGGTCGGCGACGCGGTAGAGGGAGTGGAGCATGTCGTCGCCCACCCACCCCAGGAACGATCCGTGACGGGTGAGCCCGAGCCGCCGGGCCTGGCGCTTGAGCTCGGCCTCGGCGGTGCCCGTCCCCGCCACGACGAAGCGGACATCGCCGAGCGTGCGGATCACCGGCGCCAGCGCGTCGAGCGCGAGGTGGAACCCCTTCTCGTAGACGAGCCGGCCGACGAGTAGCACGAGCCGCTGGTGGGGCTCGGCGTACCTGGCGCGGAGGCCCGGCAGGTCTCCGACCAGCGGCTCAAGGTCGCGGGGATCGATCCCGTTCTGGACGACGGACACCCGCCGGGGGGACACGCCGAACACCGTCGAGACGTGGCTGCGCATGTAGCGCGAGCACGTGATCACTCGGTCCGCACTGCGCACCATCGACCGCTCCGCCGCGTGGATGTGGGACTGGGGGTGGCTCTGGACCCAGCCCTGATGGCGGCCGAACTCGGTCGCGTGCACGGTCACCAGCCAGGGCCGTTCGATTCGCCGAGCGACCTGCTGCGCCGCGCCGGCGACCAGCCAGTCGTGGGAGTGGACGACGTTGAACCGGAATCGCTCGCACAGCTCAAACCCGAGCTCGCGCATGTCCGCGTTCATCTCATCGACCCAGCGGACGAACGCGCTCGGGTCCTTGGGGAACGTCGGTTCGCGGACGCGGTGCACGAGCACGCCGTGGCGTTCCTCCTGCACCGGCAGGCGGCCGCCGCCGCGCGTCAGCACGTGGACGTCGACCCCTTCGCGCACGAGGTGCTCGGAGAGCTTGCGCACGTGGCGCCCGAGGCCGCCCTCGATCACGGGTGGGTACTCCCAGGAGATCAGCAGAACGCGCATCCCGAGCCCGGCACCCTACCGATCGAACACCAGCCGCAGCCCGCCGAGATCGATCGGCGGGCGTCCGTCGCCGCCGGCGATTTCGATCTCGATCAGCCCCCGGTTGGCCTCGTCCTCGACGAACCTGACGCCCGGCAAGGCGCCACCGATCACCTCCTGCCACCGGGCGGCGACCCCGCGCGCATCGCGCACCGCGAGCGTCGCGCCCGCGATGCGGAGCGGGGCGCTGCGCCGCTCCCACTCGGGGCCGCCCCACCGCCACGAACCCGGGGGCCGGGGCTCGCTCAGCGACACGATCGCGCCCCCGATGTCGGCCGGGTGGAGATGGACCTCGGCGATGTCGTCGAGCGCGACCTCGAACACCTCGCGGATCCCGAGCGGCCGGGCGCGCTCGCGCGCCCCGGCGAGATCCTCGACCTGGGCCATCACCATGTACCCGCAGTCCTCGCCGCGGCGATCGAGCTGGCGGCCGGCGGCCGTGCCCTCGCGCAGCGGCGAGACCACCTCGAGAAACGTGTCGCCGAGCGCAAACACCGCGTTGTGAAGGCCGAAGTACTCGACGCCCGGATCGCCGTAGGGCTCCTCGAGCCCGAGCTCGGCGCGCAGCCGCTCGGCGACCGGCTCGAGCTGGCGCGCGGCCAGGACGGCCTGGCGCAGGCGTGGCAGTGCCGAGCTCACCCGCCAAGCTTCTCGAAAACGGCGAACCCGTGCTCGCCGACGAGTCCGTCGAGCCGCGTGGTTCCGCCGAACGACCGCTCCTCGCCGCGCAGCACATCGCGCCACCGACCCCGTGGCGTCTCAACCGCCGGCTCCAGGCCGCCGTCGCGCACTGCGACCGCGACCATCACCTCGCCGCCCCGGACGAACGCGCACGCGTCCGGGCCGGCGTCGAGCGGCTCGTACCCACCGCCGATCAGCACCTCGGGCCGGCGCGCGCGCAGCCCCAGCAGCCGCAGCGTGAGGAACAGCTTCATCGTCTCCGGGATCGGCGGCGAGCCGCCCATCAGCCGGCGGAGCATCGCCTGGTGCCAGTCCCAGTCGACCGGGCGGCGGTTGTCCGGATCGACGAGCGCGCGGAACGGGAGCTCGTCGCCCTGGTAGATGTCGGGAATTCCCGGCACGGTCAGCTTCAGCACCAGTTGCCCGAGCGCCGCGCGCTCGCCCGCGACGGCGACCCGGGCCGCGAACGGCTCGAAGTCCGCCAGGAACTCCGCGTGCGAATAGAGCGAGCGCGCGAACCGCTTGACCGCCGCCTCCCACTCGGTGTTCTGCTGCACCCAGTTCGTGTTGCGCTTGGCCTCGCGCAGCGCCTTCTCGACGTAGGCCTCGATCCGCTCGGCCTCGATCGGCCAGGCGCCAGCGAGCGTCTGGAAGATGAAGTAGCGCTCGACGTCGTCGGGAGCGCCGCCGGCGCGAAGCTCCTCGGTCAGCTCGAACCACCGCGCCACGTGGGCGCCCCACTCGTCGGCCATCGACGCGAGCGCGGCGATCCGCATCCGCACGTCGCCCGAGCGCTTGGCGTCGTGGGTCTGGGTCGTGAGCAGGTTCAGCGGAAACCGCCGCCCCCGCTCGAGGCAGTCGTCGTGGAACCGAGCGACGGAGATCCCGAAGCGCGACGGGTCGCCGCCGACGTCGTTGAGCGCCAGCAGCCGGCAGTACCGGTAGAAGGCGGTGTCCTCGACCCCTTTGGCCATGATCGCGGGCGTGGTCTGCTGAAAGCGGGTGACGAACTCGGCCGGGCCCGGTTCCTCGAGCAGCAACAGCCTGCGCACGAGCGGCGGCAGGTCGGCCACGTCGATCACGCGGCGGTCCTCGTAGGCGACCGCTCCGCGCTCTGCCTCGACGTAGGTCCGGTACACGGGCAAGGCGGACAGGGCGAGAGCGAGCTCGTCGGTGCCCAGCGGTCGCTCGGGTCCGAGCGTCCGGGCGAGCCGCTCGACCTCCGGCGCGAACGTCCCCTGCGCCTGCTCGAGCTTGCACTGCAGCGCGACTTCGCCGAACCCGCGGCGCTCGCCCGAGACCTGCTCCCACAGGCGGGTCAGCGGCTCCTCGCCGGCGGGGTCGACGAACAGTGCGCAGGCGTCGCCCAGGAACTCGTAGCCGACGGTCCCGGTCACCGGCCAGTCGCGCAGCCGCTCGCCGGGGCCGAGGATCTTCTCGACCCACACTCGCTGGGCGCCGCGCTCGCGCAGCCGGGCCAGATAGCCGGCGGGATCGGCGAGGCCGTCCGGGTGGTCGATCCGCAGCCCGTCCACAAGCCCGTCGCGGACGAGCGAGAGGACAAGCTCGTGCGTCTGCTCGAACACGGTGGGGTCTTCCTGGCGGACGCCCGCGAGATCGTCGATGTCGAAGAATCGGCGGTGGCGCCCGGTCTGGGGATCGACGTCGAAGAACTGGGAGCGCAGCTCGGGGTCAGCCCAGTAGCGGTTGTGCTCATCCGCGGCCATGTGGTTAGGGACCACGTCGAGGATCAACCCCATGCCGGCGTCGTTCGCCGCTCCCGCGAGCCGCCGGAACCCCTCCGCGCCCCCGAGCGCCTCGGACAGGCGCCCCGGGTCGATCACGTCGTAGCCGTGGGTCGAGCCGGCCCGCGCCTGCAGCGAGGGGGACAGATACAGATGGGAGACGCCGAGGTCTCGGAGGTAGGGGACGAGCGAGCGGGCCGCCGCGAAGTCGAACCCGGCGGTCAGCTGGAGCCGGTAGGCGGCGCGAAGCTCGACGCCGGCCGCGCTCACGCGACGCGCTTGAGGATCACGAGCGAACGGGACATCACGTCGACCTGCGTGCGGGCGCCGTAGGCGGCGCTGCCGACCGGCGCCTCCGGATCGGCGGTCGAGAGCTCGAGCGCCCACTGCGCGCCGAACCGCCGCCGCGGAAGCATGAACGACCGGTCCTCGTCGTGGGCGTTGAACAGCAGCAGGAACGAGTCATCCTCGACGTCCTCGCCGTGCGGCCCGGGGGTCGTGATCTCCCTCCCGTTCAGGAACATCCCGAGCACGTGCTCACCGCCCTGCCAGTCGCGTCTGGTCATCTTCAGGCCGTCAGCCCGGAACCACCAGACGTCGGGAAGCCCCGACCCCTTGACCTCCTGGCCGCGGAGGAAGCTCTCGCGGCGGAACACGGGATGCTCGCGCCGCAGCGCGATCAGCCGCTTGGTGAACTCGCGCAGACGGTCCTTGTTCGCCGACTCGCTCCAATCGAACCACGACAGCTCGTTGTCCTGGCACCAGGCGTTGTTGTTGCCACGCTGGGTACGGCCGATCTCGTCGCCGCCGAGCAGCATCGGCGTCCCCTGCGAGACGAACAGCATGGTCAGGAAGTTGAACTGCTGGCGCGCGCGGATCGCGAGCACGGCGGGATCGTCGGTGTCGCCTTCGACGCCGCAGTTCCACGAGCGGTTGTCGTCGGTGCCGTCCCGGCTGCCCTCGAGGTTGGCGTCGTTGTGCTTCTCGTTGTAGGAGACGAGGTCGGCGAGGGTGAAGCCGTCGTGGGCGGTGATGAAGTTGATCGACGCGAATGGGTCGCGGCCGTCGGACTTGTACAGGTCCGAGGAGCCCGACAAGCGCTCGGCGAAGTCGCCGCAGTTGGCGAAGCCGCGCCAGAAGTCGCGCATCGTGTCGCGGTACACCCCGTTCCACTCCGACCACAGCACCGGGAAGTTGCCGACCTGGTAGCCGCCCGGCCCGACGTCCCACGGCTCAGCGATCAGCTTGACCTGTGAGAGCACGGGGTCCTGGTGGATCGTGTCGAAGAACGCCGACAGGCGGTCGACGTCGAAGAACTCGCGCGCCAGCGCCGAGGCCAGGTCAAAGCGGAAGCCGTCGACGTGGCACTCGCTCACCCAGTAGCGCAGCGAGTCCATGATCAGCCGCAGCACGCTCGGGTGGACCGGGTTCAGTGAGTTGCCGGTGCCCGTGAAGTCCATGTAGTGGCGCGGGTCCCCAGGCATCAGCCGGTAGTAGGAGGGGTTGTCGACGCCCTTGAACGACAGCATCGGCCCGAGGTGGTTGCCCTCTCCGGTGTGGTTGTAGACGACATCGAGGATCACCTCGATCCCGGCCCGGTGGAGTGCCTTCACCATCCCCTTGAACTCGCGCACCTGCTCGCCGCGGCGGCCAGTCGCGGCGTACTCGGAGTGCGGGGCAAGGTAGCCGATCGTGCTGTAGCCCCAGTAGTTGCGAAGGCCCCGTTCCAACAGGAACGACTCGTCGGAGATGTGGTGGACCGGCAGCAGCTCGACGGCGGTGACGCCGAGGTCGACGAGATAGCCCATCGCCGCCTCTGAGGCGAGGCCCGCGTAGGTGCCGCGCAGGTCCTCGCGGACGCCGGGATGGCGCATCGTGAACCCCTTCACGTGGGTCTCGTAGATCACGGTGTCGGCGAACGGGATGCTCGGCGGGCGATCCCCCTCCCAGAAGAACGCGTCGTCGATCACCACCGACTTCGGCATTGCCGCGGCGTCGTCCTCATCGTCAGCCTCGAGATCGGCGTCCTCCTCGCCGGTGGGAATGTAAGGGAGGACGTTCGCGTCGTGGGCCCAGTCGACGATCCCGTCGATCGCCTTCGCGTAGGGGTCGAGCAGCAGCTTGGCGGGGTTGAAGCGCATGCCCTCAAGCGGCGCGTAAGGACCGTGGACGCGGAACCCGTACCGCTGCCCCGGCCCGACGCCCGGCAGGTAGCAGTGCCAGTTGAGCGCTCGCCGCTCGCCCAGCTCGATCCTGGTCTCCTCGCCGTCGTCGTCGAACAGGCACAGGTCCACCCGCTCGGCGTGCTCTGAGAACAGCGAGAAGTTGGTGCCGCCGCCGTCCCAGATGGCGCCGAGGGGGAACGGCCGTCCCGGCCAGATCTCCCTCACCGCGTCAGTGCTCCCGACAGGGGCTCGAGCTCGATTCGGCCGTCGCTGATCCGCGGCTCGCCGTGCGTGGCCAGCTCGACGCCGGCGCCCGCGCACGGCACGGCCCGGGGTTGCGCGGCGAAGTTGCACACGAGCTCGAACGGCCCGCGCCGGATTCGCAGCCACCGGGCGGCCTCGTCGAACTCGATCGCGTCGGCGTCGCCGCGGGGGAGGCGGGTGCGGGCCGACAGCAGCTGCTCGTAGAGCGAGGCGATCGCCGGGTCGCGCTTGCGGCTCAGCTTCGAGCGCTCGAACGTGGCCACGTCCTCGGGATCGGGGATCTCCTTGTCGAACTGCGCGAACGCCGCGAACTCCTTGCGCCGGCCCTCGCGCGTCGCCTGAGCGATCTCCTTGTCGATGTGGTCGGAGAAGAACTGAAATGGGGCCGGCTCGCCGTACTCCTCGCCCATGAACAGCAGCGGTGCGAACGGGGACAGCAGCGTGCAGAAGGCAGCGAGCGGGTGGGCTCGGGGGGGCATCCGGTCACCGAAGGCACGGTTTCCAACCTGGTCGTGGTTCTGGCAGAACACTACGAACCGCTCGGGCGGGACGTCGTCCGCCGGGGCGCCGAACCGCCGTCGGCGAAAGGTCGAGTAGTTGCCGTCGTGGACGAACGGCCGGTGCATCGCCTTCGCCAGCTGCGCGACCGCGCCGAACTCCTCGTAGTAGCCGTCGCGGTCGCCGGTCAGCAGCGCGCGGAGGGAGTGGTGGAAGTCATCGGCCCAGGCGCCGTCACAGGCGTACCCCGTGCGCCCTCCTGCTCGGCCTCCCGCCTCGCTAGGCAGGAGGGGGCGCACGTCATCCGGCTGGTCGCGCGGGCGCATCACCCGCGGGTCGTTCAGCCCGCTCTCGGCGATCACCAGCGCCCGCGGGTTGACCTCGTGGACGCGGCGGGCGATCGCGGCGACGATGTGCTCGGCGCTCGAGTCGAAGATCGCGTGGATCGCATCCAGCCGGAGCCCGTCGATGCCGAACTCCCCGATCCAGCCGGCCGCGCTCTGCAGGACCCACTCGCGGACGGGGTCACAGTCGGGGTCGTCGTAGTTGATCGCCCGGCCCCAGAGCGTCTCGTACTTCTCCGTGAAGTACGGGCCGAACACGTCGAGCGCCTTGACGCCGGAGGTGCCGACGTGGTTGTAGACGACGTCGAGGATCACGGCGAGCCCGTGCTCATGGGCGGCGCGGACGAGCGCCGACAGTCCTTCCGGACCGCCGTAGGAGGACTGCGCGGCCGACAGGTAAACCCCGTCGTAACCCCAGCCGCGGGCGCCGGGGAACTCGGCCACCGGCATGATCTCGATAGCGGTGATGCCGAGCTCGGCGAGCCCGCCCAGGTGGGGGATCGCCCCCTCGAATGTCCCCGCCTCGGAGAACGTTCCGACGTGTAGCTCGTAGATGACGAGCTCGTCGGGGCCGGGACGCTTGTGGAGCCCGTGGGGGCGAGGCGACGCGACGCGGGAGGGCCCGCGCAGGCCGTCGGGCTGCCACCGCGAGCATGGATCCGGAACCCGGCGCCCGTCGAGCACAAACCAGTAGTCGTCCCCGGCGCGAGCCGGGGCGACTACCTCATAAACCCCATACCCGGCGGGATCGAGCGGGATCTCGGAGTCCGCCACCGACACGGCGACGGACTCCGCCCGCGGCGCCCACACGCGGAACTCGACACGGCCATGATCGAGCGCCCGCGCGCCGAGCGGCCGCTCCCACGGGTAGGCCGGGCTCACTCGGGGACCAGATAGACCGCCGCCAGCGGCGGCAATGTCAGCTCGGCGGACACGGGCTGACCGTGCCACGGCACGGGGTTGGGCTCGACGGCGCCGAGGTTGCCGACGTCGCTGCCGCCGTAGTGGGTCGAGTCGGTGTTCAGGGCCTCGCGCCAGCGGCACACCCGTGGCAGGCCCAAGCGGTAGCCGAAGCGCGGCACGGGCGACAAGTTGGCCACGAACACGACCACGCGCTCCCCGTTGCGAGACCCCCGGGCAAACGCGAGCACGTTCGAGTCGGCGTCGTTGGGCTCGATCCACCAGAACCCGGCGGGATCGGAGTCGGCCTCCCACAGCGCCGGCTCGTCGCGGTAGAGCCGGTTCAGGTCGCGGACCAGCCGCTGGACGCCGGCGTGCTCCGGGCGCTCGAGCAGGTGCCAGTCGAGCGAGCGCTCGTGGCTCCACTCCTGCTCCTGCGCCAGTTCCCCGCCCATGAACAGCAGCTTCTTCCCCGGATGGGCCCACATGAAAGCGTACAGGGCCCGCAGGTTCGCGAGCTTCCGCCACGTATCCCCGGGCATCTTCGCGTACAGCGAACCCTTGCCGTGGACGACCTCGTCGTGGGACAGCGGCAGGATGAAGTTCTCGCTGAACGCGTACATCAGGCTGAACGTCAGCTCGTGGTGGTGGTAGCGGCGGTAGATCGGGTCCTGCTGGAAGTAGCCGAGCGTGTCGTGCATCCAGCCCATGTTCCACTTGAAGCCGAAGCCCAGTCCGCCGAGGTAGGTTGGGCGCGAGACGCCCGGCCACGCCGTCGATTCCTCGGCCGCCGAGATCACGCCCGGCTCGCGGCCGTGGATCACCTCGTTGAGCTCCTTGAGGAACGCGACCGCGTCGAGATCCTCGCGGCCCCCGAACTGGTTCGGGACCCACTCGCCCTCCTCGCGCGAGTAGTCGAGGTACAGCATCGAGGCGACGGCGTCGACTCGGATGCCGTCGACGTGGTACTCGCGCAGCCAGAACAGCGCGTTCGAGATCAGGAAGTTGCGGACCTCGTGGCGGCCGTAGTTGAACACGAGCGTGCCCCAGTCGGGGTGGGCGCCACGCCGCGGGTCGTCGTGCTCGTACAGCGCCGTGCCGTCGAACCGCGCCAGCGCGAACTCGTCGCGCGGGAAGTGCGCCGGGACCCAGTCGAGGATCAGGCCGACGCCGTTTGCATGCATCCGGTCGACGAACTGGCGGAAGCCGTCCGGCGAGCCGTACCGGGGCGTCGGCGCGAAGTAGCCGCTCACCTGATACCCCCACGAGCCGCTGAACGGATGAGCCATCACCGGCAGCAGCTCGACGTGGGTGAACCCCATGTCGGTCACATACGCACACAGCTCGTCGGCGAGCTCCACGTAGCTGAGCGAGCGGTTGCCCTCGAGCGGGTTCAGTCGCCAGGAGCCGAGGTGGGCCTCGTAGATCGAGACGGGCTCCGTGAGTGGCTTGCGCGCGGCGCGCTCGCGGAGCCACTCGCCGTCGGGCTGGCTCCAGCGATGGTGGGGCTGGAACACGACCGACGCGGTCCTCGGGGGGAGCTCGGCCTCCTGCGCGTACGGGTCGGCCTTCAGCGTCAGCTCGCCGTCAGCGGCCAGGATCTCGTACTTGTACCGGGCGCCCGGCTCGACGCCGGGGAGGAACAGCTCCCAGATGCCGCTCGAGCCCAGCGAGCGCATCGCGTGCAGGCGGCCGTCCCACGAGTTGAAGTCGCCGACGACGCTGATCGCGCGGGCGGCGGGCGCCCACACGGCGAACGCCGTGCCGGACACGCCGTGATGGACGCGGACGTGCGCCCCGAGCTTCTCGTAGAGCTCCTCGTGCCGGCCCTCGCCGATCAGGTGCAGGTCGAGCTCGCCGATCGTCGGCTCGAACGCGTACGGGTCCTCGATCGTGAACGTGCCGGCGGAGCCGTAGTCGACCTCCAGGCGATAGTGGAACGGCAGCTCGGCGCCCTCAGCGACGCCCTCGAACACGCCGCCGGGGTGGATCTGCTCGAGCTCGACCGTGGCGCCGTCGTCGAGCTGGGCCCTGATCTCGCTGGCGGCCGGCCGCAGGACACGGATGGCCACGCCGTCCCCGTCGGGGTGGGCGCCGAGCACGGAGTGCGGGTTGGAATGCTCGCGCCGGACGAGGGCGTCGAGCTCGTTGGTGGCGACGGTCATGATTCCTCTAACAGTCGCCTGATACCCGCCACGGGGATCGATACCCAATCGGGGCGGTTGTCGAGCTCGTACTGGAGCTCGTAGATCGCCTTCTCGAGCTCGAAGATCGAGAGCAGGTTCGCGATCGCGGCCTCGCCGGCGGGCAGCAGCGTCGAGTCGACGTTGGCGAGGTAGTGCTCGAGGAACCGCTCGCGCGCCCGCTCCTCGAACTCGGGCGGCGCGTGGCCGCCGCGCTGGATTTCGACGGCCGAGGTGGCGTAGGCGAACGAGCGCAGCATCCCGGCGACGTCGCGCAGCGCCGAGCGCTTCGCCCGTCGCTCCGGCAGCGGCCGTGCCGGCTCGCCCTCGAAGTCGATGATCACCCAGCTCTGCGGAGTGTGCAGCGTCTGCCCGAGGTGGTAGTCGCCATGCGTGCGGATCACGCGGCCGCCCACCCCGATCTGGGCTCTGGTCGCCAGCCGCTCGCGGACATCCTGTCCGCGGCCGACGATCGGCGCGACGGCATCGTCGTCGGGCAGGCGGACGAAGATCCGCTCGATGTCCTCGTCGACCGTCGCGGTCAGCAGCGACAGCGCCTCCTGGCTTGCCTCCTCGGGCGCAAACGCGGGGTCGCCGGCATCTGACGCGAGCACGGTGTGCAGCCGTGCCGTCACCGCGCCGAGGTTTCCCAGCTGGTCGAGAAACCACTCCGGATCGCGCTGGATCTTCTCGAGCGCCAGCTCCCAGCCGTCGATCGCCTTCCGCAGGAACTGCTGCGCGACGCCGAGCGTCGACGCCAGCGCCTGGCCGTCGTAGTCGTACCACCCGTGCAGCGCGGCGATGTTCGGGAATTCGCGTGCGGTGAGGAACCGCAGCAGCTCGAGCTCGGGGTTGATGCCCGGCTCGAGCTTGCGGAACACCTTCAGCACGAGGTGGTCGTCGATCACGATCGAGGAGTTCGACTGCTCGACGCCCATCAGCCTCGCCGTCGAGTCCTCGCTCACCGTGGCCGCGCCGTTGGCCCGGTGGAAGCTGAACCGGCCCTCGGCCGTCTCGACCTCCTCGCCGGACTCCATGCGCCGCACCAGCTCGAGCAGGGGGTCGGCCTCGGCGAGCGCGTCGTACGCCGTCCACTCGCTGGTCTGCGCGATCGCGTCCTTGGCCGCTTCGTCACTGCTCGGATGGAGCGTGAGCGGCAGCTGGTAGAGCTCGTGGGTGCCGGTCGCGAACCGGGTCTGCACAAGTGCCAGGAACAGCAGCGGATCCTCGCGCAGGGAGATCGCCTCGACGATCTCGATGCCGGCGACCGTCCGGGACTTCGACGCGTACCAGCGCTGCTGCTGGACCCAGTCGCGCAGGCTCTCCACGTCGAGGCACTGGCGGAGCTCGGTCGCGGGCATCTGGACGGGCTCACTCATCGGGGTGCGTCTCGGTTTCCTCGGCCAGCTCGAACCAGTAGAAGCCGCGGGGGGCAAGCGTCAGCAAGTAGGGCAGCTCGCCGATCCGCGGAAAGCGGGAGCGGCCGAACAGCTCGACCGGGTAGCGGCCTTCGTAGTCGCTCAGATCCAGCTCCACCGCCTGGGCCGAGCGCGCCAGGTTGTGGACGCACAGCACGAGATCATCCTCGAAGCGCCGAATGTGAGCAAAGATGCGGCGGTTCGAGGGCTCGATCGGCTCATAGGTGCCGAACCCGAACACCGGGTGCTCCTTGCGCAGCGCGATGAAGCGGTGGACCCACCGCAGCAGCGAGGTGGCGGTCCGCAACTGGGCCTCGACGTTCACGGCCTGATAGCCGTACACCGGGTCCATCAGCGCGGGGGCGTAGAGCTGCGCGAAGTCGGCGCGCGAGAAGCCGCCGTTGCGATCGCTCGACCACTGCATCGGCGTCCGGACGCCGTCGCGGTCGCCGAGGAACACGTTGTCGCCCATCGCGATCTCGTCGCCGTAGTAGAGCACCGGGGATCCAGGCAGCGAGAACAGGATCGCGGTCATCAGCTCGATCTCGTCGCGGCCGTTGTCGAGCAGCGGCGCCAGCCGTCGGCGGATCCCCAGGTTGAGCTTCATCCGCGGGTCCTTCGCGTACTCGGCGTACATGTAGTCGCGTTCCTCGTCGGTGACCATCTCGAGCGTCAGCTCGTCGTGGTTGCGCAGGAACAGGCCCCACTGCGAGCCGTCCGGGATCCGCGGCGTCTGCTCGAGGATCTCGTAGATCGGGACCGCCTCCTCGCGCCGGACCGCCATGAACATCCGCGGCATGACCGGGAAGTGGAACGCCATCTGACACTCGTCGTCGTCGCCGAAGTACTGGACCACGTCGGCGGGCCACTGGTTGGCCTCGGCGAGCAGCACCCGGTCCGGATAGTTCTCTTCGATCTCCTTGCGGACGCGCTTCAGATAGGCGTGGGTTTCGGGGAGGTTCTCGCAGATCGTCCCCTCGCGCTCGAACAGGTACGGGACGGCGTCGAGCCTGAACCCGTCGAGCCCGAGGTCGAGCCAGAAGCGCAGGACCTCCATCATCGCGGCCTGGACCTCGGGGTTGTCGTAGTTGAGGTCCGGTTGGTGGGAGAAGAACCGATGCCAGTAGTAAGCGCCGGCGACCGGATCCCACGACCAGTTTGAGGACTCGGTGTCGATGAAGATGATCCGCACGTCCCGGTAACGCTCGTCGGTGTCCGACCACACGTACCAATCTCGCTTCGGCGAGTCGGGGCTCGAGCGGGACTCCTGGAACCACGGATGGTCGCTGGAGGTGTGGTTCATGACGAGGTCGGCGATCACCCGGATGCGGCGCGCGTGGGCGGCGTCGATCAGGTCGTGCACGTCGCCGACCGAGCCGTAGTCGGGGTGGACATTGGTGAAGTCGGCGATGTCGTAACCGCCGTCGCGCAACGGCGAGCGGTAGAACGGCAGTAGCCAGATGCAGTCGATCCCCAGCCACTGGAGGTAGTCGAGCTTTTCCGTGAGCCCGCGGAAGTCGCCCGACCCGTCGCCGTTGGCGTCGTAGAAGCCGCGGATGTGGATCTCGTAGAACACGGCCCGCTTGAACCACAGCGGCTCGGCCTCGAACCACTGGCGCGTCTGGGCCTGGACGCTGGCCGGCGTCTCCGGCTGGCTAGGCAATGGCAGCGACGAGTGCTCCGCCTGGATCAGGTGCGTCAGCGTTGGGGGACCGGTCATGGGGTTGAGGTTCCGGGCTCGACTCTGAGGATGTGCGCCTGCCGGGCTCCGGGCTCGAGCCGCACGTAGTTGGGTCCGATTCGCCAGGCGAAGCGCTCGTCGGAGAGCAGGTCGTAGACGGTGAAGCTCGGCGCCACTCCGAGCTGGAAGGGAACGATCGCGAGCCCTTCCTGCGGCTGATGGGGGTCGAGGTTCACCACCGTGATCACTGTATTGCCCGGCGCGTGCTTCGCATAAGCGATCAGCGCATCGTTCGCCGTCTCCAGAAACGTCACGTTCGCGAAACGCTGGAGCGAGGGATTGTCGCGCCGGATGTGGTTGATTCGGGCGATCATCGGCAGCAGCGGGCCGTCGAGCGCGCGCTTCTTGAGCTCGTACTTCTCGGAGTGCAGATACTCCTCGGAACCCGCGTGGGCGGAGACGTTTTCGAACCGCTCGTAACCCGAGTAGATCCCGTAGCTCGGGCTGAGCGTCGCCGCCAGCACCAGCCGGGCGACGAACGCGGATCGGCCGCCGTACTGGAGGTAGGCGTTCAGGATGTCGGGCGTGTTGGCGAAGAAGTTCGGGCGGAAGTACTCCTGCTCGCCGGAATAGGCGAGCTCGGACATGTATTCAATAAGTTCATGCTTCGCGTTCTTCCATGTGAAGTACGTGTAGGACTGGGTGAAGCCCAGCTTCGCCAGGTGGCGCATCACCGCGCGCTTGGTGAAGGCCTCGGCCAGAAACACGACGTCGCGCTCGCGATCATGCACCTCCTCGATCAGCCACGTCCAGAACGCGAACGGCTTGGTGTGCGGGTTGTCGACGCGGAACACCTTGACGCCGAGCTCGACCCAGTGGAGCACGATCTGGAGCAGCGCCTCCCACAGGCCGCGCCAATCCGGAGACTCCCAGTTGACGTTGTAGATGTCCTGGTAGCGCTTGGGCGGGTTCTCGGCGTACTTGAGCGTCCCGTCGGGGCGGTGGTGAAACCACTCGGGGTGCTCGGTCAGCCACGGGTGGTCGGCGGAGCACTGGATCGCGAAGTCGAGGCAGATGTCGATGCCGAGCTTCGCTGCGGCCTTGGTCAGCGCGAGCAGGTCCTCCGCGGTGCCGAGGTCCTTGTGGATCGCGTCGTGTCCGCCGGTCTCGTCCCCGATCGCCCACGGCGAGCCCGGGTCCTTCGGTCCGGCGACGAGCGAGTTGTCGCGCCCCTTGCGGTTGGTGTGGCCGATCGGGTGGATCGGCGGCAGGTAGACGACATCGAACCCCAAGTCGGCGAGCTTGGGGAGCTGTTTCTCTACGCCTTTGAGGCCGCCCCAGGAGCGTGGGAACAGCTCGTACCACGAGCCGAAGCGAGCCCGGAGCCGGTCGACCTCGATCGCGATCGGCTCGGCCCTCACCGGGCCGTGGCGCTCCTGCGTGCGCTCGACCGCGGCGAACAGCCCGGCACCGAGCACGACGTCGTACTTCGCGGAGTCGGGAATCGTTTCGTCGCCGAGCGTCGTCAGCGCGTGGTCGATCAGCTTGCGCTCGGAGACGTTCTCGGCGTTGGCGGCGGCAGCCTTCAGCAGCAGGGCCCCCTCGGAAAGCTCGCCGGCCAAGTCATGCTGTCCCGCCAGGACCTTCCGCTCGAGCTCGTCGCGCCAGGTCCCGAACACGTCTGTCCAGGCCTCGATCGCGTACTCCCACCGTCCGGTGGCGTCCACGGCGAACTCGCCCGCCCAGCGCACGCCCTCGATGTGGGCGTCGATCCGGTGAAGCTCGGCCTCGCGCCAGCGCTGCTTGTCGGCTCCGCAATAGCGGACGACGGCGCGCAGCAGGTCGTGCCCGTCGCGGAAGATGTCGGCCGAGACGGTGACGGTGTCGCCGACGCACCGCTTCGCCGGAAACCGGCCGCCGTCGACGACGGGCTCGGGATACTGGATCTCGATTCGCTTTGGGGGGGCCGCGGTCACGCCGGTCTGAACATATCCGTACGCCCGCGTCGGGTAAACAGTTGTACGTGAATGCGCATGCCCGCGCGAGCGGCGTCCAACTCCACCTCACGTCGCTCCCCGATGGGCGATTGGGTCGCGGCGCGTACGAATTCGTCGACTGGCTTGCCGCGGCCGGCCAGACGTGGTGGCAGATGCTGCCGCTCGGGCCGCCCGACCGCTACCGCTCCCCGTACAAGGCGCGCTCGGCGTTCGCGGCGTGGCCGCGGCTGCTGGCCTCGCCACGGGCCCCGGTCAGCGCCTCGGAGGTGATCGACTTCCGCGACCGCCACGCGTTCTGGATCGGCGACTGGGAGCGGTTCGCCGGGCGCGGAGCGGTCGAGGACCAGGTGCGATTCGAACGCGAGTGGTCCGATATGCGCTCGTACGCGGCGGCCGCCGGGGTGCGCCTGTTCGGCGACGTCGCCATCTACGTCTCGTCGGGGAGCGTCGACCACGTTTCCCATCCGGAGCTGTTCCAGTCCGGATTCGTCGCCGGGGCGCCACCGGACGCGTTCTCGCGGACCGGGCAGCTGTGGGGCAACCCGCTGTACGACTGGCCCGCGATGCGCCGGCGCGGATACCGGTGGTGGGTCGAGCGGCTGCGCCACACGTTCGAGCTGTTCGACCTCGTGCGGATCGACCACTTCCGCGGGTTCGTGTCCTACTGGGCGGTCCCCGCCGGGGCCCGGACCGCAGTCGCGGGAAGGTGGAAGCGCGGCCCCGGCGGTGCCGTGTTCGACGCCGTGGCCGCGGCGCTGAATGTGGACCTGGGGTTGGGCTTGGTCGCCGAGGACCTCGGGGTCATCACGCCACCGGTGGTGCGCCTTCGCGACGAGCTCGGGCTGCCGGGGATGGTCGTGCTCCAGTTCGCCTTCGATACCTCCGAATCCGCGAGTCCTCACCGCTTCGAGAGTCATGTGGCCAACCGGGTCGTCTACACGGGGACCCACGACCACGACACGGCGCGGGGGTGGTACTCGTCGCTGCACCCGGGCGTGCGCGCCGCGGTCGATGCCGAGTTCCGGTCGCGCGGCGTGGCCGAGCCCGAGCCGTGGTGGAGCCTGATCCGCCTCGCGATGAAGTCGCCGGCCCGGATCGCGATGGTCCAGGCGCAGGACGTGCTCGGGCTCGGGAGCGAGGCGCGGATGAACGACCCGGCGCGGGCGGGGGGGAACTGGCGGTGGCGCCTGGAGGCTGGGGCGTTGACGCCCGGGTTGGCGGTGCGGTTGAGAGAGGCGGCGGTCGAGGGCGGGCGAACGCGCTGAGGCGGGGCGGCTGGGTGGCGGTGGCGGTGAGGCTGGGCGGCCTGGGTGGCGGTGAGGCTGGGCGGCGGGTGGCGGTGAGGCTGGGCGGCGGGTGGCGGTGGCTGTTGCGCTTCGGACGAGCCGGGGCCGTCGACTCTCAGCCCGCCGGCGCTTCGCGCCGGCAGCCCCACGACCGGTCGGCTCGGTGTTGGGCAGGGAAGGGTGCGGGATCGCTGCTGTTGCGGCCTTCTCATGATGCACAGTGCGCCAATCCCGCGCCGAACCCGGAGGCCCGGCGTGTTGTGCACGAGGAGTGTGCTCAGCACGCCACGGCTCGGGGATTCCGGGCGGTTGTGGCGTGCTGTGCATCATCCGGAACTCCAAAACGGGGACCGAAGCCGCCTTTACCCCTCTTCCCCAGCAAATACCGAGCCGACCGCTCGCAAGAGCCGCGGGCCGAGACTCCGAGACCCGGCTCGGACGTCCCGACTTATCAACCCCGCCACGCCTCCACGGCCGATCGCGCCTTTACCGCCACCGCCCGCGCGCTCACCTTGGCGTGTCGATAGGCGAACGACACATCCCCCTGCAGCCGCGCCCTCCAACTCGGGTCGTACTGGATGAGCTCGTGCGGCTGAACTCGCGCCGGCATCCCGTCGCCGGCGAGCACCCCCAGCGCCCGCTGTGCGATCGCGATCTGCCCGAACGCCGTCGGATGGACATGGTCGGCCATCACCAGGTTCCGGCCTCCGAAATCGCTGAGGTCGAGGACGAGGGCGCTGACCCCGGCGGCAGCTCCGACGACGATCGCGTTCAGCTCGGCCACCTTCGCGCCGGCGCGCGGTCGCCCCAGGTCGAGCGGCGCCGCGACCGCCAGCACCCGCTCGCTCCGCTGCGCCAAAAACGCCAGCGCACGGCGGAGCTGCGGCTCGAACCGCGCCGGGTGCCAGTCGAAGCCACGGACATCGTTGACGCCGATGTACAGGCATCCCAGGTCATACGTGGCATGAGGCCGTGCGCTCGTGCGCTCGAACGCCACCAGCTGGCGCTCGACGACGTCATCGACTGTGGCGCCATCGACCGCGTAATTCGTGAACGGCAGCCCGAGCGCCCGCGCCACCCACAACGCCCACGACTGCAACGCCACGCCCCACTGCAGCTCACCGCCGCCGTTGGTGATCGAGTCGCCGAACGCCAACACGCCGAGGTTCGGGGGGCTCGACGGACCGTTGTTAGCGCTCAAGGGCGCGAGGGTACCGGGCTGGTTGATAATCCCGCTCTTGCGAATGTCGACTACAACTGTCAACGACGGTCGGGAGGATGTTCGGCGCGCGGCCGCCGAGCTCGCCGAGCGACTGCCGGATGCGCTGAGTCCGCTTGCCCGGATGGCCTACAACTACCGCTGGTCGTGGCTCGCCGGCGGCCCCGAGCTGTTCCGCTCGATCGACTCCGACCGTTTCGATCTCTGCCGCGAGAACCCCGTACGCCTGCTCCAGGAGGCGCCGGCGCGGGCGCTGCGCCGCGCTGCTGCCGATAACGCCTTCGTCGAGCGGGCCGTCGCGCTCGAGGCGCGGGTGAATGCCGATCTCGAGCGGCCCTCGTCGGGCGCCGGCCCGGTGGCGTTCCTGTGCGCCGAGTACGGGGTGCACGTCTCGCTGCCGGTCTACGCGGGCGGACTCGGCGCGCTCGCCGGCGACCTGCTCAAAGAGGCCTCAGACCAGGCGCTGCCGCTGGTGGCGGTGGGCCTGATGTACCGCAAGGGCTACTTCCGCCAGCGCGTCGACGCCGGCGGCTGGCAGCACGAGTATTGGATCGACACCGACCCCGAGCGCCTCCCTGCGGCGCTGGTCACCGGCGCGGACGGGACGCCGCTGACGATCGAGGTCCCGATCTACGGCCGTGAGATCAGAGCCCGCATGTGGCGAGTGGAAGTCGGGCGGGTGCCCCTGTTCCTCCTCGACACGGACTTCCCAGAGAACGGCATCGTCGAGCGCTGGATCACCGCCCGGCTGTACGACTCCGACGAACAGACGCGGCTCGCGCAGTACGTGCTCCTCGGGGTCGGCAGCATCCGGGCGCTGCGAGCGGTGGGAATTGAGCCGAGCACGATCCATCTGAACGAGGGACACGCCGCGCTCGCCCCCGTCGAGCTCGCGGCCGGCGAGGCGGGAGCCGGCCCGGCATCGATCCGGGCAGCGCTCCGCAACGCGCGCGAGCGGACGGTGTTCACCACCCATACGCCGGTTCCCGCCGGGAACGACACCTACCCGCGCGAGCAGGTCGAGCAGGCGATCGACGGCTACGTCAAGGAGCTCGGCTGGAACGCCTCGGATGTGATCGCGCTCGGCCGCACCAACCCCAAGAACACCGCGGAGCCGTTCGGCGTGACCCAGGCGGCGCTGCGGATGAGCCGGGCGGCGAACGCCGTGAGCCGCCGTCATGGCGAGGTCGCGCGCGAGATGTGGCGGTCGCTGTGGCCTAAGCGCGCGGCCCGGGACGTGCCGATCGGCCACGTCACCAACGGCGTCCACATCCCGACCTGGATCGGGGCGCCGATGCGCGAGCTGCTCGACCGCCACCTCGGCGAGGAGTGGCGGCGGCACGCCGCCGACCCGGAGACGTGGGCGCCCGTCGACCAAATTCCCGATGCCGAGCTGTGGTCCGTCCGCGAGCGCCAGCGCCAACAGCTGGTGGCGCTCGTCCAAGTGCGGAGCGTCACCGAGCGCCTGGCCCGCAACGACGTCCGCGAGTACGTCAGCGCCGCCGCCCGCGCGTTCGATCCCGAGGTGCTGACGATCGGCTTCGCCCGCCGGGTGGCGACGTACAAGCGGCTCGACCTGCTGGTGCGCGACCCGGAATGGACGATGAGCCTGCTCGACGGCGAGCACCCGGTCCAGGTCGTGCTGGCCGGCAAGGCCCACCCGCGCGACGAGGAGGCCAAGCGGGCGCTTCAGCGGCTGTTCGGGCTCAAGCAGGCGCCCATCATCGGCGAGCGGGTCGTGTTCCTCGATGACTACGACCTGGCCTCGGCGGCGTGGCTGGTCCGCGGCTGTGACGTATGGCTGAACCTGCCGCGGCCGCCGCTGGAGGCGAGCGGCACGAGCGGGATGAAGTCGGCGGTCAACGGCGGCCTGCAGCTGAGCGTTCTCGACGGATGGTGGGCCGAGGCCTATCAGGGGGACAACGGCTGGGCGCTCCCGGGCGACGTCGACCCCGACCCCGCGACCCAGGACGAGCGGGACGCGCAGAAGCTTCACGAGCTCCTCGACGGGGAGGTGGTGCCGGCGTTCTACGCCCGCAACGAGCAGCAGTTCCCGGAACGGTGGCTGGCGCTGATGAGGGCCTCGCTACGATCAATAGCGCCCCGATTCTCGGCGAGCCGGATGCTGTCGGAGTATGTTGGAGGACCGTACCGCGGACCGTGAGTTCGGCTTGTTTCCGGGAAGGTTTAGGTCGCTGAGGGCGTCTTTAATCTGAATGTCTCGGAAGGCCCCGATGCCACCCTCTTCCAACACCTCAGATCTCACCCCAGCGCAGCTGGCAGATCTGTCCGCGCTCGCCGACGGAACGCTCGATGCCGCGCGTCGGCCGGAGGTCGAGGCGTGGATCGCCGGCTCGCCCGAGCTCCGCGCGCTGTACCAGCGCGAACGCCGTGCCGTCGAGGTTCTCCACCGGGCCCGCGCCACCGATCGGGCTCCCGCCGCACTCCGCGCCCGGATCGAGGCGCAGCGACCGGGCCCGGCGGTCCGCACTCGCCGGCGGCTGACGTTCGGGGCGGCCTTCGCCGGAGCAATCGCCGCGGTGGCGCTGGCGGTCGTGCTGATCCTTCCCTCGGGTACGCCGGGGGCGCCGTCGGTCAGCCAGGCGGCCGCGCTCGCCCTGCGGGGGCCGGCCTTCAAGGCGCCGATCCCAGATCCGAGGGCGCCGGACGCGAGGCTCAAGCAGGACGTTCAGGAGGTCTACTTCCCCAACTGGGCGTCGAGCTTCGGGTGGACGGCGGCCGGGCAGCGGCTCGACCGCATCAACGGCCGGCTGGCGATGACCGTCTACTACGAGCGGCACGGACAGTGGATCGCGTACACGATCGTCCAGGCCCCCGCCCTGAAGCAGCCGGCCGCGAGCGTCTCGACGCTGCACGGGACGACGCTGCGGACGCTGAAGCTGGACGGCCGCTGGGTCGTCACCTGGGAGCGAAAGAACCACACCTGCCTGCTCTCGGGCGCGAGCGTCTCGCCGGCGGTGATGCGGACGCTCGCCGCCTGGGACGCGGATTAGCGCTCGAGCTGCTCCGAGGTCTCGGAGACGAGCGTCTTGGCCACGCGCTGGCGCGCCCGGTGCAGGCGCGTGGTGATCGTCGCCTCACGGACCTTCAGTGCCCGCGCCGCCTCTCGGTAGGAGAGGCCGACGACGTCGATCGCGATCAGCGCGTCCCGGAAGTCGTCCGGCAGGGCCGAGATCGCGGCGTACAGCTCGGCGGACTCGAGCTTTGCCTCGGGCCGGACCGCCCCGCGGTCCTCGACCAGATCGAGGTCGTCGGGAAGCGCCGTGGTCTGCGGTCTCCGGGCCGCCGTTCTGCGCGTGCTGAAGAAGGTGTTGCGCAGCACGCGCAGCAGGTAGCCGAGGTCGTCCTCGGAGCGGAGGATCCGTGGCTTGCGGAGCACGCGGGCAAACGTCTCCTGCACCAGATCCTCGGCCTCCTCGCGCGAGCCGCAAAGGCTCCATGCGGCGCGATAGAGCCGATCGATGTGGTCGCCCAGCGCCTCAGGGTCGAGCTGCCGTTCGGGACTCATGCGGTAGCTCGGCCAGCTTAGAACCTACAACCCACCTGGCGGGTGGGGTCCTCGTTAGCGTTCGTGTTCAGTTCTGGAGGTCCGAGAGGGGGCGCGGGGGCGGGCCGACGTACAGCGCGGTCGGGCGGATCAGGCGGCCTTCCCGCTTCTGCTCGAGGATGTGCGCCGACCAGCCGGCGGTCCGCGCACACGTGAACATCGGCGTGAACAGCTCTGGCGGGACATCGGCGAAGTCCAGCACCACGGCCGACCAGAACTCGACGTTGGTCGCGAGGACGCGATCCGGGCGACGCGCCTGGAGCTCGGCCAGGGCTGCCTGCTCGAGCGCGTCCGCGACCTCGACGCGACGGGCGCCGATCTGGCGCGCGGTGCGCCTCAGCACGCGAGCACGCGGGTCCTCGGCGCGATAGACGCGGTGGCCGAAGCCCATCAACCGGTCGCCGCGATCGAGGATGTCCTTGACGTAGCGCTCGGCATCGCCCGAGGCCTCCACGTCGTCGAGCATTTTGAGCACCCGGCTTGGGGCGCCACCGTGCAGCGGACCGCTGAGCGCCCCGACCGCTGCCGAGAGCGCCGCGGCCACGTCGGCACCGGTTGAGGCGACGACGCGCGCGGTGAACGTCGACGCGTTCATCCCGTGCTCGGCGGCGGAGATCCAGTAGGCGTCGATCGCCTTCACGTGCCGCGGATCAGCCTCCCCGCGCCACCGGATCAGGAACCGCTCTGGGATCGACCTGGCCTTGTCGATCTCGCGCTGCGGCACCGGCGGGTGGCCGATCCCGCGGGCCGATTGGGCGACGAACGACAGCGCCATCACCGACGCGCGCGCAAGGTTGTCGCGCGCCTCCTCATCGGATATGTCGATCAGCTCCTGGAATCCCCACTGCGGGGCGAGCATCGCCAGCGCCGCCTGGACGTCGACGCGGGGGTCGCCGGAGCGGGCGCTCAGCGGATGGGGTTCGGCTGGGGGCAACCCCGGGAGCAGCTCGCCGTCGACGAGCAGACCCCAGACCTGCTCGAACGGGACGTTCCCGACCAGTTCCTCGATGTCGACGCCGCGGTAGCGCAGCGCGCCGCCGGCGCGGTCGGGCTCTGCGATCTCGGTGGCGAAGGCGACTACGCCCTCGAGGCCTGACTGGACTTCTGCAGTGGCGGTCATCTCGTTGCTCCTGGGGCGGGCGGTTTCTCCACGGGGTGTGCGCGCAAGACAGGCTAGCTGGCGGTAGGGTGCGGCCCGTGTCTGACCTGATGTGCCGTCCGATCGGCGAGCTCGCCGAACTGGTCCGCTCGGGGGAGCTGACCGCAAGCGAGCTGGTTTCGGAGTCGCTCGAGC
>Ga0116216_10000189_pt1 | contig 56207 bp, 53 predicted proteins | sample Sb_taG_11_FD_89696 | JGI IMG/M metagenome (GOLD analysis project Ga0116216, IMG submission 89696) | Peat soil microbial communities from Weissenstadt, Germany - Sb_50d_3_AS metaG | ecosystem: Environmental > Terrestrial > Soil > Wetlands > Peat | place: Germany: Weissenstadt | collected 2010-09-21 | reverse complement strand
GGTCTTGTACCCGGCCGTGTCGTATCCGACCTACGCCATGGGCGCGCTCCTGGCCGGCTGCCGGCCGGTCGCGGTGCCGCCGTCGGAGCCCGACGGATCGGGGCTGGCGCTCTCCTCGGTCGACCCGAGCGACGCCGGGCGGGCCCTCCTGCTCTGGGCGAACTCGCCGTCCAACCCGACCGGGGGCTTGAGCGATCTCGGGGCGGCCGCCGAGTGGGGCCGGGCCCGCGACATCCCGGTCTTCTCCGACGAGTGCTATGCGGAGTTCACCTGGGCGGGGCCGCCCCGTTCGATCCTCGAGCACGGCACCGAAGGGGTGGTGGCCGTCCACTCGCTGTCCAAGCGGTCCAACCTCGCCGGGGTCCGCATCGGCTTCTACGCCGGCGACCGCCACCTGGTCGGGTTCCTCACCGAGGTCCGTCGGCACGCCGGGCTGATGGCGGCGGGCCCGGTGCAGGCCGGGGCGGCCGCGGCGCTGGCCGACGACGACCACGTCGAGGCCCAGCGGGCCCGCTACCTCGAGCGGCTGGAGTTCCTGGCCGCGACCCTCGCGGCGGCCGGATGCCCGGCGCCGCTCCCCGCCGGCGGCTTCTATCTCTGGGTCCCCGTGCCGCCGCCGCTCGCCGACGGCTGGGCGCTGACCGAGGAGCTGGCCCGGGCGGCCGGGCTGCTGGTCAGCCCGGGCGACTTCTACGGCCCCGACGCCGGCCGGTTCGTGCGGGTGGCCGCGGTACAGCCGATGGACCGGCTGGCGCTGGCGGCCGAGCGGCTGGCCGCTTCGGGCTGGTCGGCGGGCTCCGGCCCGTCCGGCTGAGCCGAGGGCCCGCGGAGCGGGATCGGTACAGTCTCCTCCGTGCCGCCGGAAGACCGAAGCACCCCTGACCACGGCGCGCTCGCGAGCGCGGTCGAGGAGCTCTACGGGCGGATCGGCGAGCTCCCGGTCGGCGACGCGGAGGCGTCCGCGCTGGTCGAGTCGGCGATCGAGCTGCTCGACCGCGGCGAGGCGCGGGTCGCCGAGGTCGACGAGGGCGGCCGGGTTGTCGTCCACGAGTGGCTGAAGAAGGCGATCCTGCTCCTCTTCCGGCTCCGGGCGATCGAGACGATCGTGTCGGGTCCGTTCGAGTACGCCGACAAGCTCCCGCTCAAGCGCGACTACGTCGCCCAGGGCGTCCGGGTGGTGCCGGGGGCGTCGGCCCGCTGGGGCTCCCACCTCGAGCCGGGGGTGATCCTTATGCCGAGCTACGTGAACATCGGCGCCCGGGTGGGGGCGGGGACGATGGTCGACACCTGGGCGACGGTCGGCTCGTGCGCCCAGATCGGCGCCCGGGTGCACCTCTCGGGCGGCGTCGGGATCGGTGGCGTGCTCGAGCCCCCGAACGCGGTCCCCGTGGTGGTGGAGGACGACGTCATGATCGGCAGCCGGTCCATGGTCACCCAGGGGGCGCGGGTCGGGACGGGCTCGGTGCTCGCCGAGGGCACCATCCTCAACCCCGGCATCCCCGTGATCGACGCCGAGACCGGGGAGGAGCTGAGCAGGGGGGTGGTCCCGCCCTGGTCGGTCGCGGTGGGCGCGCACCGTCGGCGGGAGTACCCGGGCGGCGAGTTCTTCCTCCCGTGCGTGCTCGTGATCCGCCGCCTGACGCCCGGCGAGCGGGCCGACAGCGCCAAGTTGAACGCGATCCTCCGCGAGCAGGGGGTGAGCGTGTGACCGACCTGCTCCGGGCGACCGCCGAGCTGGTCGGCATCCCGTCGGTGTCGCGTGACGAGGCGGCGATCGCCGACCACGTGGAGGCCGCCCTGCGCCGCTGCTCGTGGTTCGAGGTGCAGCGGATCGGGGACAACGTGATCGCGAGGACCGCGCTCGGTCGCCCGCTGCGACTGGCCGTGGCCGGCCATCTCGACACCGTGCCCCCGGCCGGGAACGCGACCCCCCGCATCGAGGGCGACACCCTGTGGGGTCTCGGCTCCGCCGACATGAAGGGCGGGGTCGCGGTGATGCTCGACCTCGCCACGACGACGCCCGAGCCCGCGGTCGACGTGACCTGGTGCTTCTACAGGGGCGAGGAGATCGACCGCGCCGAGAACGGCCTCGTCCAGCTCTTCGAATCCCATCCCGAGTTGCTCACGGCCGACGCGGCCGTCCTGTGCGAGCCGACCAGCAGCCTGATCGAGGCGGGGTGCCAGGGGTCCATCCGGGCGCGCATCGAGTTCGGGGGGAAGCGGGCCCACACCGCCCGCCCGCACCTCGGCCGCAACGCGATCCACCGGCTCGGCCCCGTGATCAGCCGGGTGGCGGAGTGGGAGCCGCGGGCGGTGGTCCTCGACGGGTGCGAATACGTGGAGCGCCTCTCGGTCGTCGGTGTCGAGGGGGGAGTGGCGGCCAACGTGGTGCCGGACCGGGCCGCCGCCGCCCTCAACTTCCGATTCGCCCCCGACCGCGACAGCGCCGGTGCCGAGGCCTACCTGGCCGGGCTGTTCGCCGATCTGCTCGAACCCGACCAGGGCGACCGGTACGAGGTGGTCGACGTCGGGCCGTGCGCCCCGCCCAAGCTGGACCACCCGTTGCTGGCCAAGCTGCTCGCGGCCTCGGGGCAGCCGCCCCGGGCCAAGCTCGGCTGGACCGACGTCGCGACGTTCGCCGCCCACGGGGTGCCGGCCACCAACTTCGGGCCGGGCGACCCCGAGCTCGCCCACCAGGCCGACGAGCACGTCGAGCGAAGCGCCCTCGAGGCGGCCCACGCCAATCTGGCCGCGCTCTTGGAGGGGTGAGGGTCTAGAGGCGGCGCAGGACGGTCAGCACCTTGCCGTAGACCGAGACCTGGTCAGGATCGAACGTCATGGGCGCCATCGTGGCGTTAGCCGGGGTCAGCACCACCTTGCCCCGCTTGCGCCCGAAGATCTTGACCGTGGCCTCCTCGTCGGGGAGTCCGGCCACGACCACATCGCCGTTCTCGGCGTCCTCCTGGTGGCGCACGACCACGTAGTCACCGTCGAGGATCCCCGCCTCGACCATCGAGTCCCCCCGCACCCGCAGCATGAAGGTGGGTCCGGTGCCGGTGAAGGTCTCGGGCAGCGGGAACACCTCTTCGACCCGCTCCTGGGCCAAGACCCCGGTGCCGGCCGCGACGTCGCCGACCAGGGGGACGTGGCGCACCCGGTCGGGCTCGACGGCCTCCTTGGAGGCCGGGTCGTAGCGGACCTTGATGGCGCGGGGTTTCGTCGGATCGCGCTCCAAGAACCCCTCGCGTTGGAGCACGGCCAGATGGGTGTGCACCGTCGCCGACGAGGTGAGGCCGACCGCCTCGCCGATCTCGCGCACCGACGGGGGATAGCCCCGCTCCCGCAGGCACCGGGCGATGAAGTCGAGCATCTCCCGGCGCTTCCCGCTCAGCGTCTCAGCCACCTCGGCCCTCCCGTTCCGCCGCCCGGCCGGCGGAGCCGGATCGGAGCGAACATGTGTTTGCTACTGGACGCTACACAACCCCGAGGGCGAATACAAACATCTGTTCGGAAGAATGCTTGACACGAACACCCGTTCGTGGTTCGATGGGACTCATGGCGAACAGACGTTCGGCGATCGAGGGGCCCGTGCCGGCCCACGGGGGGAGACGCGCCTGATGGCGATCGCCCCGCTGCCCGACCCCGAACTGCTGGGCGCCCTCACTGCGACCAGGCCGCCGCTCCGGCTGCTTCCGTTCCCTGGTGGGAGCAGCCGGGCGGCCGACCCGGTCGTCCCGGGGCCGCCGGTCGTCGGGCCCCCGCGGCGGGCAATGTCGAGTGCCCGCCGAGCCCGGCTGCGCCGCACCGCCCTGGTCGCGCTCCTCGTCGGTCTGCTCGGTGCCCTTGCCGTGCCCGTGCGCGAGCTCGCCGGGACGACCGGTGCGCCTCCTCTCGTGCCCGGGGACAGCTATGTCGTGCGGGCGGGGGACACGCTGCCATCGATCGCCGGCCGCCTGGGTTCCCCGGCCGAGCAGGCCTCGCTCGTCCGAGCGATGGCGGCCGAGACCGGCTCGGTGAATGTCGTGCCCGGTGAGCACCTCGTCTTGCCCTGAGCGTTCTCGCAGGCCGGGGGGAGAGGCTCTGGCGGTAACGTCGGTGGCGTGCGGTGCCCGTGGTGCTCGGTCGACGACGACCGCGTGGTCGACTCGCGGCTGGCCGACGAGGGCACTGCCATCCGGCGCCGGCGTGAGTGCCTCAGTTGCGGTCGGCGATTCACCACGTTCGAAAGGGTGGACGAGCTCCCCCTGTGGGTGGTCAAGCGCTCGGGCGATCGGGAACCCTTCGATCGCACGAAGATCGTCGCCGGAGTGCGGGCCGCCACCAAGAACCGCCCGGTGACCGAGGACGAGATGACTGATCTCGCCCAGAGGGTCGAGGACGCGCTGCGCGAGCGCACCAACGAGCCGACCTCCCAGCAGGTCGGCCTGGCCGTGCTCGAACAGCTGAAGGCCCTCGACGACGTCGCTTACGTCCGGTTCGCGAGCGTCTACAAGGGATTCGAGGACGCGGGCGACTTCGAGCGGGAGGTCGGCCTCCTGTCCAAGACCACCGAGCCGAAACAGCGCGGCTGAGGTGCCCGAGCTCCTGGACGCGGTCCCGGCGGTGGCGCTCGCCGTCTACGCCCACCCCGACGACGCCGACGTCGCCTGCGCCGGCACCCTCGCCCGCTGGGCCAAGGCCGGCTCGTCGGTGCACCTGGTCGTGTGCACCGATGGCGGCAAGGGCACCCCCGATCCGACGGTCGACCCGGGGGAGCTGGCGGCCCGCCGGGCGGGCGAGCTCGAGGCGGCGGCGGCGGTGCTCGGGGTGGCGTCGCACCAGAACCTGGGCCTGCACGACGGCGAACTCGAGAACGGACCCGAGCTCCGGGCGACGCTCGTCGAGTGGATCCGCCGGATCCGACCCGAGGCCGTGCTCGGGCACGACCCGACCGCCGTGTTCTTCGCCCAGCACTACTTCAACCACCACGACCACCGGGCCCTCGGCTGGGCACTGCTCGACGCCCTGTCGCCGGCCGCCGCCCTGCCCCACTACTTTCCCGACCGCGGCCCCGCCCACCAGGTCCAGGTGGCGTACCTGTCGGGAACCCTCGAGCCCGATGTCTGGGTCGACGTCACCGAGACCATCGACGTGAAGGCCGAGGCGGTCGGGTGCCACCGCAGCCAACTGCCCGACGCGGCCGGCTGGGTCGACGACGTCGTCCGGGGCCGGGCGGCCGAGGAGGGGGCTCGGGCCGGGGTCGCGTACGCCGAGGGGTTCCGCCGGCTCCACATCGGCCCCTGATCCGGGTCGCCGCGGTGCCCGCCGACCGCTCGATGGAGCTCGTGCCGGCGGTCCTGCATGTCGACATGGACGCCTTCTTCGCAGCGGTCGAGCTGCTCGACCGCCCCGAGCTCGTCGGGAAGCCGGTGATCGTGGGCGGGAGCGGCCGTCGTGGCGTGGTCGCGTCGTGCAGCTACGAGGCCCGCCAGTTCGGGGTCCGATCGGCCATGCCGATGTTCCGGGCCCGCGACCTGTGCCCCGACGCGGTCGTCCTCGACGGTCGGCACTCCCGCTACGGCGAGGTGAGCGCGCAGATCCACGAGCTCTTCGCGGCGGTGACCCCGCTCGTCGAGCCGATCGGGCTCGACGAGGCGTTCCTCGACGTCACCGGGTCCCGCCGTCTTCTCGGCAGCCCGTTCGAGATCGCCGTGGGCCTGCGCGACCGCATCGCCGACGAGCTCTCGCTCCGCTGCAGCGTCGGGGTGGGGCGTTCCAAGCTCATCGCCAAGCTCGCCTCCGAGTCGGCCAAGCCGGTGGTGACCCGCCACGCCGTGGAGCCCGGCGCGGGGGTCCGGGTGGTCGCCCCCGACGAGGAGCTCGCCTTCCTGCACCCGCTCCCGATCGAAGCGCTGTGGGGGGTGGGTCCGGCGACCGCACGCCGACTGCACGGCCTCGGCATCCGGACCGTCGGGGAGATCGCCGCGGTGGGCGAGGAGGTGCTCGTCCGCCAGCTCGGCCGCGCCCACGGGGAGCACCTCGCCGCGCTCGCCCGGGGACACGACCCGAGCCCGGTGGTGGCCGGCCGAGAGGCCAAGTCGATCGGCCACGAGCAGACGTTCCCCACCGACCTCACCGACCTCGACGCGCTGCGGGCGAAGGTCGTCTCGATGGCCGACTCGGTCGGCGAGGTGCTGGCCCGCGAGCAGCTGGCCGGGCGGACCGTCACCCTGAAGGTGCGGTTCGGCGACTTCACCACCCAGACCCGCTCCCATACGCTCGAGGTCGCAGTCGACGCCGGCGCCGCCATCGCGGCGGTGGCCGAGGCGCTCCTCGAGGCGGTCGACCTCGTGGCCGGCGTCCGGCTGCTCGGGGTGAGCATGTCGGGGCTGGTCCCGGCGGCCCGGACCCAGCAGCTCGCCTTCGCGCTCGACGCCGCCCCGACCGACGCGCTCGATCGGGGCGCCATGACCCAGGCGTCCTGGCAGGAGGTGGCCCGGGCGGTCGCGGCGATCAGGAGCCGCTTCGGGAAGCACGCGGTCGGGCCGGTGTCGACCCTCGAGGAGCGGCGCGACCCGCCCGAGTGGTGGGGGCCGTCGGAGGAGGCCGACGTCCCGGCCGGCTGATCGAGCGGGGACCGGCTAGGAGCCGACGGTGACGAGGGTGCCGATCGGCGTGAGCGGGTACACGACCGCGGCGTTGGCGTAGGGCATCTCGACGCAGCCGAGGCTCTGTGGCCAGCCGTAGCTGCCCCGGATGTAGCCGTGGAGGGCGTCACCGCCGTTGAAGTAGCTCACCCAGGGGATGCCGGGGTCGCTGTAGGGGGTCCCGTCGGGGTTGGTCCCGGTCATGGTGGTCGTGGTGTAGCGGACGTAGACCGGGAAGGTGCCCTTGTCGGTCGGGCGCCCCGGGATGCCCGTGTTGGCCAGGGTCTTGTAGACCTCGGCGCCGTCGGAGTACACGGTCACCGACTCGGGGTTGGCCTCCGATACATACACCCAGTGCCACGGGTTGGCATCGGCGTGGCCGCTGGCGGCGTCGGCCAGGAGGTCGCTCCATACCTGGGCCCCGGCGGTGCCGTCGGTCTTGAGGCCGTGCTGGTCCTGGAAGTCCATGATGGCGCCCTTCGTGATGACGTTCATCTGACCCTGGGACCACAACGAGGTGAGCGCGGCCGGCAGGTTCGGCCAGCGCCACCCGAAGGTGCCCTGCTGGACGTCGGCCTCCTGGGTGAGCGAGGTCATCGGGGCGGTTGGGGAGAAGGAGACGGGGAGGTAGCCGAGCTCGGCTAGGAGCTGCTGGAGCCGAAGGGTGGAGCCCGGAGCGACCTCGAAGGGCACCGTCGTCGAGTTGGCCAGGTGCACCCCCTGGGCGCTCTCCATCCCGGTCGCCCCGCCGGGGACGACCACCGATTCGGTGACACCGGGGACGAGCGGGGCGGAAGGGACGAACTCGATCTCGGTGGCCGACACGAGCGACCAGGCGCCGGGGACCTCGGGGGCGAGGGTGGGCATCGGGCTGGTCTGCCCGATCGGCGAGGAGAAGGTCACCGTGATCGTGGTGGCCGGGGGGACCACCGACGCGCTCGCTGCGGGCGTGGTGGCCACGACGTCGAAGGGGAGCGCCCGCTCGGGGGCGGCCACCGGCGGCACGGCCGCGTGGTTGTTGCGGGCCACCCAGACGATGCCCGTCGCGCCGCCGCCGACGACGACGAGCGCCGCCGTCACCGCCAGCACGATCGGCCAGCGGCGCGCAGAGGCCTTCCTATGTGCCGGTTGCCGCTGCATTGCGTGAGCATCGTAGCCGCCGCCGCGTGTTTTCCGCGCTCACCGAAGGTCGGCCAGAGACACGACTTTTGGGGTGCTGAGCTGGGCTGGAGCGGTCTCGCCCCGTCAGCCGACTGCGGCCTTCACCGCGTCTTCGACCGATCGCAGCCGACCGGGGTCGGTGACCTTCTCGCCGGTCGCGGTCCGGACGTAGAAGGCGTCCACGACCTCGTGGCCGATCGTCGAGACCCGGGCTGAGACCACGTCGAGGTCGCAGTCGAACAGCGCCCTCGTCACCCGATGCAGGAGGCCGATCTCGTCGGGCGCCCGCAGCTCGAGCACCGTGGAGGAGGCCGACGCCCCGTTGTCGGCCACGACCTGGGGCTTCAGGGTGCGAGCGGAGCTGGGCCGCCGCTCCCCGGCGTAGGCCTCGGCGCGGGCGGCGAGCCGGTCGTGGAGGGGGAGGCGGTTCGCCAGCACCGCCTCGAGGTCCTCGCGCAGCCGGGCCGAGTCGGGCCACGAGCCGCGGGGGACCTCGACCGTGAACACCTCGACCGCGACCCCGGCGTCGAGACTCGCGTCGGCGCTCCGGACGTCGAGTCCGTGCAGGGCGAGGACCCCCGCCACCGAGGAGAGCAGCCCGGGGCGGTCGGCAGCCGCCACCGTGACCCGGGGCGGGTCGAGCACGACCGTGGCCAACCCGCCGGCCCGCACCTCGTCCATCAGGCGTCGGTGGTTGTCGGTCACCCAGGCCGATTCCTCGGGGAGCGGTCGTCCTTCGAGGTAGGCGGTAGTGCGGCGGACCAGCTCGGCGACGAGGCCCGCCTTCCAAGTTCCCCAAGCCGAGGAGCCGGTGGCGAGACCGTCGGCCTCGGCCAGGGCCCCGAGGAGCAAGAGCGTGCGGGTGTCGCCGACCGCTTCGGCCACCTTCTCGATCGTCATCGGGTCGTCGAGGTCGCGCCGGGTCGCGGCGTCGGGCAGGAGTAAGTGGTGGCGGACCATGTTCACGAGCACCTCGACGTCACGGTGCGCGAACCCCATCCGGTCGCCGATACGCGCCACGAGCTCGATGCCGACCTCCGTGTGGTCGCCGGGGTAGCCCTTGCCGATGTCGTGCAGAAGGGCGCCGATCAGGAGGAGGTCAGGTCGGTCCGCTCGCTCGACGAGCGCGGCGGCACCGACGGCGGTCTCGAGGAGGTGACGGTCCACGGTGAAGCGGTGATAGGCGTTGCGCTGCGGGCGCGACCGCACGGGCTCCCACTCAGGGAGGAGGCGCGCGAACAGGTCGTCTTGGTCGAGGGACTCGAGCGCGGCGATCGCCGGTCGCCCGGCGCGCAGGACTCGCACGAGCGAGTCACGGGTCTCCACGGGCCAGGGGTCCGGGGCTGGCGGCATCCGGTCGGCGAGTCTCCGCAGGGCGGACTTGGCGATTGGAAGGTCACGCTCGGCTGCCACCGCGGCGAGCCGGAGTGCGAGCGACGAGTCGTCGACGATCGAAGCGCTGTCGCTGAGGGCAACCTCATGTCCGACGAGCACGACGCCGGGCTCGACGTCCAGTTCTTCCAACAGCGCCTGGTGACGGGCCCTTCGCCGTGCGAATCGCTGTTCGCGCAGCGGTTGCCACGAGGGTTGGCGACGCCACGCATCGTCGACCGCCCAGGCGATGGCGCGTCCGGCCCGGGCGACCGCGGCCATCAGCGCATCGGCATCGGGAAAGGACAGCACGGTCGCCACGTGGTCCTGTTCCTGGAGGAGCAACTTGTCGAGTGCGCGGCCCGCTCTGCGATGGAGCTCGACGCGGATGTCGATCAGGAGCTCGACCGCCGGGGCGATCGAGTCGAGGTCGACGTAGTTGCCGAGCTTTGGTGCGTAGCTGGCGATGGCGCCGAGCACACTTGCATCCCGCAGTCCGCCGTGCGCCTCCTTCAGATCGGGCTCGAGGAGAAAGGCGAGCTCGCCCTGGGTCTCGTGGCGCTGAGACATCTGCGCGGCGAGAGTCGGGAGCCATTGGTCACCGAGCTTGGACCGCCAGAGCGACACCGCCTCGTGCAACAGCGGGGTCGCCACCCGCGGCTCGCCCCAGACCAGCCGGCCATCGAGGAGGCCGAGGGCCACCCGGAGGTCGGCTTCGGCAGCGGCCAGCACCTCGCTCGGGCGGCGGACGCTGTGATCGAGGTGCACCCCTTCGTCCCAGACCGGGTACCAGATGGCGTCGGCGATCGCCCGCACATTGCGGTGTCCGTCGTGGACGAGCACGACGTCGAGGTCGCTATAGGGACACAGCTCACCCCGGCCGTAACCGCCGACGGCGAGCAGGGCGAGCGAGCGCAGGCCGCCTCCCGCAGCCCGGTCGGCCAGGGCCGCTAACCACTGGTCTGCCTCGGCGGCGTAAGCTCGGCAGAAGGCCAACCCGCCGAGGTCAGGGCGGTCCACCAGCCGTTGGCGACGTTCCCTGAGGGAGACCTCGGGCATGGCCGGAACGTAGCAGCGGCACACGGGAGAGCGATATGTCCAACAAGCCAGTCAAGGCCAAGGGGTCGGGGCTCCGAACACTCGACGGGGTGCTGGTGGTGGCCGCCGGCGTGGTCGGCGTGGTGATCGCGTTCGCCGTCCTTCACTTTGTCGTTGGGTTCGTCTGGGAGATCGTTAAAGTTGCCCTGATCGTCGGGGTCGTGGGCGGTCTCTTCTGGGTCCTGGGGAGACGCCGCCGCCGGTACTAGGAACGTGGGGCAATCGTCCGGATCGGCCGCCCCTGGGCACTTCTTCGTCCAGGTCGGCCAAGCGGTGGGCGCTGCAAACAAGGTCAAGTTCTGTCAGGACAACGCGATCCTCGACCGGGTGACGCAGGCCGCCCAGACCCCGGCCCAGCTGATCCCGATCTTCGAGGCGAACGAGCGCACCATCCTCGACTTCCAGTCGACCGCGCCGTCCGCAATCGTCGCCGAGGCGGGGAAGCTGATCGAGGCGGCGCGAAACGCGATAACGACCGGGAACGCGGATGTCTTCGCGACCGCTCCGGTACAGCAGGCGGGCGCAGCGGTCAATGCCTATTGCGGTCAGAACCCTGACGGCTCGCCAATCAACGTCTGAACGACCGACTCTCAGCGCACCTCGTACCACTCGTAGCGGAGGTCGCTCCCTTCGAGGATTCCCTTTCCGATCGCTTGGATCGCGTTGAGCCAGGCGTAACGCTCGTCGCCGGTCTCGAACAGCGGTGCTACGTAAATCGGTCCACCACTGATATCGGTTCGACCGCGGTACTGAGCCAGAATAACCGCGCCGTCGTCGGTCTCGAAGGTAGCTCGGACGTCAAGGGAGCCGATGGTCCCAACGACGGACACCCAGTCTGCGGACGCGTGACCGCGCATCCGGCCACTGATTCGATCACCGTCAATTGTGGCGTCGACAACCTCGTAGATCAGGCGAAGGCCCGACGGTCCTTCGCCCACCAGTATGGGTTCGGCAGCGTGACGTCGACGGTGCAGAGCGGGACAAGTTCGATTGGCATAGGTGTGAACGTACTCTGGCCGGCGCTAGTGTCCACCGCCCAATGCAGTGTCGGCCGGCCGCGTGGCCGAGTGTGAGGGAGGGACCCGCGTATCTAGTCTTGGAACATGCCGTCCGTACGTATCGGCGCCTCCGCACTGGCAGGTGGTCCGGCAACCATCTCTTACCGCGCGAGAGGTGTTGGTGACACGGTCGTGCTCTTCCTCCATGGCGGATGGGGATACGAGGTCTTTCCCTTCGATGCTCAGACACGGATGTTCGAGGATTGGTATCGAATCCTGATTCTCGATCGCTCCGGGCACGGTGCCTCAACACCTGTTGTCGCCCTGCCGGTTGACTTCCACCACCGAGCAGCCGATGAGATGCGCGCCTTCCTGGACGAACTCGACGTCGAAAGGGCCGTGTGGTGGGGCCATAGCGATGGCGCCGTGATCGCCGCCATCGCCGCCATCGAGATGCCCGAACGGGTCGAGGCCGTAGTTCTGGAGGCCATGCACCTCTATCGGAACAAGCCTGCCTCTCGACAATTCTTCGAACAAATGGCCTCGGCGCCCGACTCCTTCGGCGACAGCCTCAAGGCAACTCTCAAGCTGGATCATGGCGAGCGTTGGCGGCGCGTATTGCGTCTCGACGGCGAGGCGTGGCTCAACTTCGCGTCCACCAGCGAGTGTGTCACCGAGGACCTCTATGCGGGAATGCTCCCGTCGCTCGTCATTCCGACCATGCTTATCCATGGCGGTCGAGATCCGCGGAGCGAACCCGGCGAATTCGCAGCCGTTCGCGCCTGTCTCCCCGACGCCACCACCCTCTTCCTACCCAGCGCTGGACACAGTCCCCACTCTGAACTCAACAGCGCAGACATCGTCAGCCGGGTGGCCGGAGCATTCTTGGACGCAGTTCACTCATAGAACCGCGTCCGGCCGGTGATGGCGGATGCCCGTCGTCGTCGGGACCCGAACCGGGAGGGGGGGCCAAAGGGGGAGACTGGTAGGGCCAGTATGGTGAGGAGCCGTAGAGATTGCAGTTGGCGGCGTGGCCGAGTGGTTTAGGCAGGGGCCTGCAAAGCCCCGTACGGGAGTTCGATTCTCCCCGCCGCCTCCAGGGTTTCTCCAGTTCAGCCCGTAGAAACGAGTTGACCGCCCTTTACCGACGTTGACGCGCGTTCGGTACAACACCGCGGAGAAGGCCGCCATTAATCGTCATCTGGTTCGGTGCTTCTGTCTGGCTCGCGCCGACCTGTCCGCGGCGGAAATGGTCGCACGATTTATGAACAACTTGGAACGTATAACAATGGCGTGTATCGAGCCTGGGCCATTTCTTTACGCGGTCCACAGGGTCCGAATCGAGCGGTTAGAGCTTTGAGAAAGGCGAGGCCGGGTCTGACACGTTCAACGGAGGTCGTTCTATGCCGAGCTGTGAGGCTGGACCGGCTCGTGACCCGGGCTGGCGGCGCAGGATGCGGAGCTAATCGCTACGGTTTGGAGACATAGTTCCCGAACGGAACTCGGTCTCAAAGGGGGATTCTGTAATGGCTTCTCGATTCATCGCAGGATGGGTGATCCTTGGCTCTGCAATCTACGCAGGCGTGATCTTTTTCGGACTGTGGATCACGCACACTCCGCCGATCGGGTGACCTTCGGCGGTTGGCCTGAGGCGAAGGCGACTAGATGAGCCGTCGAAACCGTGACGATGCGGGAATGCAGCGCGTAAGTTCCGCCAAGATCGCGGAGGAGGAGCCGGCCGTCCGGGGATCAGGGGCCTACCTCGGTGGTCACCCGACCGAGGTTGCACGTAGAACTCCCGACGGCGACGTTGCGCTGATCGCGGGAAGCATCGAGATGAACCGCACAGCGATCTTTATCGTTCCCAACAACAGACGGGGCGGTCCTCCTCGCAGGGCAGTAGTTCCCTGGTCAAACGTCGCGTCCGTTTCGATGGAGTCTTACACGGAGGCCAAGTCGCGGCTCGGCCCCGTCCTAATGTTCGGCGTGCTCGGGCTAGCAGCTAGGGGATCGGCCAACAGCACTGTCATTGCCGTCCGACTCCGTGATGGTGGCACCGTCTACTACCAGGCCGACCTGAACTTCATGGAATGCCGAGCCAATGTCACCCCGATCCTTCGGGCGCTCGGCGTGACGGTCGTGGACGAGATGGCGCCACAGGCCACACCGGCTCCAGGTTCGTATGCGATCTCTGTCGCCGATGAATTGACCAAGCTCGCCCAGCTTCGAGATTCCGGGGTGCTCACCGAGGAGGAGTTCGCGGCGCAGAAGGCGCGACTCCTAGCGTGATCCTTCAACACGCCGTTTTCCGTGGCGGGTCATGCCATTGCCCTGCTGATGGGGCAAGGACGGTGAGCAAGATCTGAGCGAGAAGATCGAAGATGCCTGATATCGAGATTGCAAAAGGCGATCTGGATAGACCCTAGACCGAAGAAGAAGACCGGAGCGCCGAACGGAGGTATTCCTGTGAATGTCGAAGATGTTCTAGATCTTCAACGTGTTGACTCCGCTGAATTCATCAGAAGATTCAACAGCGCTTCAGGTGCGGTACGAGCGATCGACCAGAGCGGCGGCGAAAATCGATGGACCGTGGCAGCCGAACAAGTCTGCCTTTTCTTGGATTTTGTCATCAACGAGGATGCACTTTGGACCGGTCTACACCGAGCAGTTGATGTATTAGGAGATGACGAGAAAGAGATTCTTGACCTAGTGGGCACGGTGCTTGACGACTTCGTGGATGTTGAGTTTGGTCTACTCGTCCGTCAGGGAATTGCCGAGCAGGAGGCCGCCCGCATCACTGACCAACTCAGAATCGGATTGCTGTCGTTTGAACACCCATCACACGAAGAGATCAAGCAACTCCTCGTCAGCCACGAAAACATTCACACCACAATATGTTCCGAGGCGGATTGGCCCAAGTTTGGCGAACCCGAGCGTCACGCGCGTCACAAAACGAACGTGATCGCCGCACTCACAGGAGGCGGGGGACTGGTGGCTACCGTCGTTAACGGAGCAACCGCGCCCGTGATGCCACTCTTTGTTCTTTCAATAGCGGGAGGTATCGCTAGCGCTGTCGGCTCACTGCTCGGATGGCGCCGACACCGATGACGGAAGTCCCGAACCATGGAGCTAGCTCGCCACGGTGAGCGACCACTACGCCGAGGCGGTCTTCTCCGAGGAGGGCCGGTGCTGGCGGTTCATCTCGAGCCCTGACGGCACCGGGCGGCCTACCTTCTGCCCAGAGCCGGTCACGTTGGCCGGGACCACGAGGCTAAAGGGTGGTCGTCGGATCAGGGTATGGAGTTGCGACGGACACCGGGAGGGAATCGAGAAGCCGGCACTAGGAGGGCTTGGCGAAACGATTGGCGAAAGTCCCTAAGACTGGACCTACCCTTCGGATCGTGTCGTCTGACGACAACAGGTTCGTGTGGGAGTGCCCGACATGGGGCTGTCCGGGGTTTCTCGTTCTGGCTGATCCGCCACGTCACGAGATGGTCGCGTGGTGTCGACCGGCAGGAGACAGCGACCTGACCGTCTGTGGCCGAGCGATGATCTGGAACACCTATCTGGAACAGTGGCGTCTTCATCCCCAGCCACCCGGTCATCCTGCTGGATAACGCCGAGGCGCCCTAGTAGAGGGGGAGCAGTGATCACACTTGGTGAGTGGCATGTGGTGGTCGACGTGCCGGACGATTTCGCGGAAACCGAAGCCGATGATCTCTCGGCGATGGTCCTGGCCTCATTGGCCGAGTGGGCGATCGGCACCGAGCTGCGGTTCTCGACGAGTGGGAGGCAGGGTTCGGATTCACGCCGAGCCGTGACGCCACCCGGGCTACTTGCTAGGGACAGGTCGACAGCGCCAGCGCGTACCAATTCGCCAGTTCCTGCTGGCCCGTGGCGTTCGGGTGGATACCACCGCTCTGGAGCCAGTCGGGATTTTGGTGCACCAGCGAGTTCCAGTCGATCACCTGGTACAGACCTGGATCGGCCGCCTGAGTGTCGTAGATGTCCTGGTTGATCTGTGCCGCCACGGTCGAGGTCTGGGTGGGACCCCAGTAGTGGTCGGCGTTCGTGCTGACCGTGACCAGGATGACGCACTGGGCGGAGTCAACGTCGCTTAACAGATTGGCAAAGGACCGTTGCCAGTTCGTGTTGTTGCCCACGCCGGTCTGGATCGCGTCGTTGGTCCCGAGGTTCAGGATCACGTCGTTTGGCGGTGGAACGTCGTTTGCCATGGCCGCCCCGACCGCGGGCGTCTCCTCGGCGATGGTGTCCCCCGGGGTGCCGTTCAGGACGTAGGCGTAGTACGGGCCAAGGGTGGACTCGATCGCAGACGCGGAGTCATAGGTGATCGAGTCGCCGAAGATTCCCACATGCGCCACGGGCGACATGGTGTTCCCGCTGTAGCAGGCTGAGAGCAACACTCCGGCGAGAAGCAATGCGAAGAGAAGGGCGAGGCGTCGTCTCATTCCGGGGCCTTCTCTCAGTGCCCGGTGGTACCGGCCTTCAGCGCCACCGTTGTTGCGTCGAGCTTGGGCCGTCGATACCCGTCCTACTAGAGCTATTGGTCCCGATCTCGATGCCCTAGCAAGTCTCGGGGTGGTCTGTCGGGCGAGGTGAGGACCAACGGCACTACTTCCCGCGGGAACCAAAGCTCTCCTGCGACGGCCACCTCGAGGGCGTGATCGAGCCGCTGCCGCTGCCGTGATGGCGAGCGGCGCAGCGGATTTTTCGCGTCACAACCGCGTCATCGGTCCATCCGGTCAACCTCGATCATCCGTCTGACCGGGACTGATAGTGGCTTAGGCAGGGGCCTGCAAAGCCCCCTACGGCGGTTCGATTCCGCCCGCCGCCTCTAGGAAGTTTGCAGTTCGCTGACGCGAAATGGTTGCAAAACGCTGTGACCGTGGACTGCCTGAGCGCGGTCGCCACGCACGAACGTCGTGTGGAGACTCCCGTCCCAAAGCTGTGGAGCCTCATCCGCAGTGGGCTCGTCGGTGCTGGTCAGAGGGTTCTGCGATCAGCCTTCCAGGGGATGCTTGAAGGCTGGCGGCCGTTGTCATTGCAAAAACTCGTTTGAGCTGCGTCCCGACGAGAATCTGCGCGGTTCGAGCAGTGTGTGCGCACGTCGCGGGACCAATGACAGTCCGCGAACGAGTCGGATCGACGAGCGCGATCGCTACCCGGTCTGCTCCGCCGACCCGTTTCGCACTATTGAGTCGGAGCCGCTGCGGCTGCCGCATGTGCGGCGCTCTCGACCCGTGACTCACGGACTGAGGACCGCCCCGCGGGTCGCCGCTCACCTTCGGTCGCCGGCCCAAGACGGAGTACGAAACCCCTCGAGGGCAAATCGAGACGGCACAATGTCCGGGCGGTATCGTGCCGAAATGACGACCGATTCGCGCTGGAACCTGGCTGACGTGTGGGAGGCGGCGGCAGAGCTGTTGCCCAAGCGGGCGGCGCAGCGAAGCGGGTCGCGACTGCTCACGTGGCAGGACTTCGACCGGCGAGCCAACGCGTTGAGCCACGATCTCCTGGCGGCCGGTCTACAACAGCAGTCCAAGGTCGGCGCCTATCTCTACAGCTGCCCCGAGTACCTCGAGACCTACCTGGCCGCCATGAAGGTAGGGATGGCGCCATTCAACGTCAACTATCGCTACGGACCCGATGAGGTGCGCTACATCCTTGACGACGCGGACGCCGAGGCCGTCGTCTTCCACGCAACTTTCGGCCCACTGCTGGAAACCATTGGAGAGCGGCTACCCGCAGTGAAGCGTTGGTACGCGGTAAACGACGGATCCCCCGTTCCGGACTGGGCAACCCCCTACGAGGCGATCGTGGCGACCGGTGCCGAGCGTCCCGATGCGCAGTGGGGTCGCACCGGTGACGACTTGGTCCTCCTCTACACCGGGGGCACGACGGGCATGCCGAAGGGCGTCATGTGGGAGCAGCACGAGTTATTTCAAGTGATCGGCGCCGGCGGCGATCCGTTCACCGGCACGCCGCCGGCCTCGGACATGACCGAGCTGCGCCGGCGCTTCGAGGGGGCCGTCGGCCAGCCCGCGTTCGTGCTGCTCCCGGCGTGCCCCCTCATGCATGGCACGGGCCAGTTCAGTGCGTTCATTGCTCTGAACCGGGCGGGCACGGTCGTGACCCTTCCCAGCCGGCGATTCGACCCCGACGAGTTGTGGCGGGCCGTTGACGAGTACGAGGTAAATGCGGTCGCCCTGGTTGGTGACGCCTTCGCCAAGCCACTCCTGCACGAGTTGGACGACCATCGTGACCGCTACGACCTCTCCACCCTCGGGATCCTCAGCTCGTCGGGCGTGATGTGGAGCCAGGCGACCAAGAACGGCCTGATCGGGCACCTGCCCGGGGTGATGATCTTCGACAGCCTTGGCTCATCCGAGGCGGTCGGCATGGGTGCCAGTGTCTCGGTGGGAAACAACGTGGTCGCCACGGCCGAGTTCACGCTCGGTCCGGGGGTGAAGGTGCTCGGGCCAGATGACGAGGAGGTGGAGCCCGGGAGCAGGATGCCGGGCCTCGTGGCGGTACCCGGCCACATGCCGGCCGGGTACTACAAGGACCCCGAGAAGACCGCCCGGACCTTCCGCACGATCGATGGGGTCCGCTACTCGCTGCCCGGCGACCTGGCCATCGTCCGGGCGGACGGTCAGATCGAGTTGCTCGGACGCAGCAACGCCGTGATCAACAGCGGGGGAGAGAAGGTGTTCGCCGAGGAGGTCGAAGAGGTCATCAAGCGCTACCCCGGTGTCGTCGACGCCGTGTGCGTCGGGGTTCCCGATGACCGCTTCGGCCAGGCAGTGACCGCCGTGATTGAACTCGACAGCGACCGCCGGCTGGAGCGTGACGAGCTCCGAGCGTTCGTCAGCGCTCGGCTGGCCGCCTACAAGGCGCCCCGCAACGTGTGTGTGGTCCCGAGCATCGGCCGGAGCCCATCCGGCAAGGTCGACTACGCCCGCCTGACCAAGCTCGCCATAGCCTCGCTGGCGAGTGCAGGCGGTGAAGGCTCGAAAAAGTCCGCGCCGTAGGTCACAATGAGCGCGACTGAAGCGCTCCCCGATGAGAACCCGTCCCTTCTCGACTACGGCAGACCTTTGCCCTGACCCTCTCTCTTTTTGGGTTACCAGCGTCCGTAGCACACGGAGTTGAGTTTCTGATCGAGGCGCCCTGGGCCGTGGCAATAGGGACCTTCAGCACTGTCGTCAACAACTTGGCTGCTACAGCATGAGGGGTGTAGTCAATGAAAAGGGAGTTCTTCATGACCGATGCCAAGACGTCGCCGGACACCGAATCGGCTGCAACCAGGGACCCACTTGAGCGACTGGAGAACCAGCTAAAGCAGTGGCGGACGGATATCGACGAGGTCATCGTGCAGCTCAACCTTGCGAGCAAGGACGTGCGCGATGAGTTGGGTCGGCGAATCGCGACCGCCCAGGATGTGGAGCTAGCGGCCCGTTCCCGACTTGGCGATGCCGGCCGGGACCTGGTGGCCGCGCTGGTCGCCCAACGGGAAAACGTCGTTCATATCTTGAAGGACATTCGTCTGGCCTGTGAATCTGCGAAGCAAGCAGCAGAGCGGCACCGGGCGTCGTCCGAAGGGTAGCGAAACCATCACCGTCTGCGGGTTCGGCGTGTGGAACCAGCTAGCCAGGAACTGCTGCAGTTCGTCTGGTGGGAACGCTGAACGTCGTGACTTGAACGCTCAAGAACCGATTCCAGTACCGACGGTCGACGAGTGGGAGCGTTCTTTCCCAACCATGTGGAGTCGTCTTCGGGAGCTGGGCTAGCTCGCTGATCAGCGACCTGCGCAATCAACGTTCGACGGAAATTGCAGAACCTTCCGCCTAATTGTTTGCAGCACACGCGTGCCAGCGCTCTGACGTGCCTCGCCCGGTGACTCAACGAGGTTGGCGTCCGAGCGTATGGGCTACTCAGTCTTTGAAAGGCCCCCGACTGCTAGCACGAAGAAGATCACAGCGAAGCCGGCCACCATGAGAAGCTCGGACCATAGCGGAAGCGTCCAGCCGAACCAGGTGATTCCAGTCGAGAAGTGCGCACGCGCAATGGTCGACATGTGTTGTGCTTCGAATATCACCTGACGGAACGGAGCGATGGCGTATGTGAGCGGGTTCAGCCGGGTGATGAAGGCGAGCCACGACGGAAGACCGTTGAGCGGGAAGAGCGCGCCGGACAGGAAGAGCATGGGCATCAGAAGCATCTGCATCACGACTTGGAAGGACTCCATCTTCGAGATACGGCTGGCCACGAACACCCCGAAGGTGGTCATGGCAACTGCCATCAGCAGCTCGAGGCAGATCATCTGCACGACCAGCAGTGGCGTGAGATGGATGCCAACCAAAGGAGCCAGCGCGAGCATGATGGTTCCCTGCATCGCGGCGACCGTGGCGCCGCCGAACATCTTGCCCAGCACGAGTGTGGAGCGCTGGACGGGGGCGATGAGCATCTCGCGGAGGAAGCCGAACTCGCGGTCCCACACAATCGACAGTGCCGAGAACATGGCCGTCATGACGACGCTCATGGCCACCACGCCCGGGTATACGAACTGGTGGAAGTTGAAGCCGCCGATTGTGCCGACCAATCCGCTCATCCCGTAACCGAGCACGAACAGAAACAGCACTGGCTGGATCAACCCGCTCAGGATGCGTGTGCGGGTGCGGATGTAGCGGATCAGCTCGCGTTCCCAAACCATCCCCACCACGCGTAGCTCGGCGATGGTCCCGCCACGCTGGGTCACCGGCGCGATTCCAGGCGGGCTCTGTTTGGCGGTGGCGATCGTCGTCATTTCAGAGCCTTCTCCTCATCGCCGGCGAGCGCCGTGCGCACGGGCGAACATCGGCCTTCCGCCTTCGACGTGCTGCTCGCGAATCTCACGGCCGGTGTAGTGCAAAAAGACGTCGTCCAGAGTCGGACGATGCGCTCGCACTGTGCGTACCGGAACTCCGACCGTGGCGACAAGTGCCCCAACGGCGGCTTCCTCGTCCTCGACAAACACCGTCAGCCCGCCCGCTGAGCGATCGACCCTATAGCCGACCCGGCGCAGAGCAGCAAGTGCGGCCTCGTCATCAGCCGTCTCGAGGGCGACGGTGTCGCTGCCCACTGATGCTTTGAGCGCGTCGGGGGTTTCAAGAGCGATGATTTCGCCTTGGTCGATGATGGCGATGCGCTCAGCGTTCTCGGCTTCGTCCATGTAGTGCGTCGTAAGGAAGATGGTGACACCCTCCTCACGGCGTAGTCGCTGGATGTCCTCCCAAATGAGGGCCCGAGTCTGGGGATCGAGACCGACGGTGGGCTCGTCGAGGAACAAGACCCGCGGCGTATGGAGCATGCCGCGGGCGATCTCGAGCCGCCTTGCCATGCCTCCTGAGTATGTGGACACCAGGTCCTTCCGCCGGCCTGAGAGAGCGACGAGCTCCATCACCCGGGTGATGCGCGCGTGGATCTGGCCCGAGGGCACGCCGTAGAGGACCGCGTGGAACCGGAGGTTCTCCTCGGCTGTTAGCTGGTCATCGAGGGTCTGTTCCTGGAAGACCAGGCCGATGTGCCGGCGCACCATCCGGGCCTCGGTGACAACGTCGTAGCCCCCGACTGTCGCCGAACCAGCCGTCGGTTTAGCCAGGGTGCACAGCATGTTGATCGTGGTCGACTTGCCGGCTCCATTGGGTCCGAGGAAGGCGAAAATTTCCCCCTGGGCGACGTCGAAGCTGACACCCTTCACCGCGCTCAGGTCACCAAAGGTCTTGGACAGCCCGTTTACCGCCACGGCCGCGGTTCCTCGATCGCTCGAGATGTCGTCGAGATGGGTTGTGTAGTTGGCGAGTGCCGTCATCGGACCACTGCGATCTCCAAGCTCATCGACCGCTATCCATCTTGATGGTGGATCCGGGGTTCAGTCAGGGCCAATGGTCACTTCATGGCGGTGGCGACACCTTGAAGGCAAGGTCCGTGAAATGGAAGGGGCCAACGACCCTACGGGGAACATACGAGCGCAGCTCAAACTAGAAATTGCGCCATCCGGCCGCTCCCGGCCGCTCCCGGTACTTCGACATGGTGGTGTGCCGCTCGGGCCGGTCGCCGACGGCGACCGGAGCGGAGCCGCGCTGCAAGACGCGCAGATGGCCTTGTGACTTGGGGACGAGGCGACGTACCAGCAGACCGCGTCGACTCCCCAGGGCTGCATCATGTCGGCACGGACCCCCTAGGTCATTCGGCTCTATTCTTCAACGTGCCGAGCGCGACAGGATCAGGGGGAGCAGAGAGTCTCCCCGTATTGACTAGAAGCGGTCTGGGGGTGTGGCCGGAACCCTCGAAGGGTTGCGACATGAGATGGGCTGTTCGGCGTATCGCGGTCCCCTTGACATTGGTCCTTGGCGGAGTGCTGCTCTCTGCCTGCGACAGCGGAATCACAACCTCGCCCGCGGTGCATGTGGGCGTGTTTGGCGACTCGATCACTTACGACTCAGCGTCGGCGATCGAGTCCACCCTCGGCCCGCGCTACGCCTACGTCCTGAACGGTACCCCTGGGGCGACCATCACCGAAGAGACGCCCGCGGTCAAGACGGCGATGACGAACGGCCGCGAGCAAATTCGCGACGTGATCCTGAACCTCGGGACGAACGACGCGATCCAAGAAGGAGTGGGCAACAACACCAACTGGCAGCAGTCGCTTTCGGACCTGTTGGGCGATGTGGACTCCGCCCAATGCGTCATCTTGGTCACGGTCAACACGAACGCTGACCACTACTGGGGTCCCACGGAGAATTCGAATGTGGCGGCACAGATCAACCAGGACATCTACGCCGTCCGGGCCCTCGACCCTGGTCGGTACAAGGTGATCGATTGGAACTCTCTGGTGCACCAGAACCTGGACTGGCTCCAGCCCGACGGCATTCACCCGAGCGCGATCGGTCAAAAGGGGCTGGCCGATTGGTACGCGCTCGCCCTCTCGGTATGCACGCAGTAGGGAACTACGGCGAGACCCCGAAAGAGTGCGGCGGGATCGTTGCCGACTGCTCAAGGGGGGGACACCAGGGCTGGGGCCGGTGCCGTGGGCCCGGAGCCGGTCGCCTGGGCTGGAGATCGTTGCCCCTGAGGACCGCTCCTGGGGCGCCGAAGCTGTGAGGACACCGGTCCGGTGGCCGTGGGGTCTTCCGCCAGAGCTCCGCGATCGGTCCTGGTGGGGGAGCCGAATCGGTCCTCGACGGGACGTTTGCTCCGTGTGAGGCTCGAAATCGGTGCGAGAAAATGTTTGTCACCTCGAGGACCTTGACATCGGAGCTAGACACCAAGCTGGCATTTGGGTAACGGTCGAGCACGTTCCCGCGACCAGAGGAGCCAGGATGCAACACGGATGGCCCGCCGTATACGAGAAGTTCGAATATGCCAGTCCCGACTGGGTCGACACGCTCCGGGCCCTCATCGTGGAGGGTCTCGCTGGCCACGATCTGTCCGGAACGGATTTCGTGCTGGGTGAGGAGTACACGAGTCCACCGGAGCATCTTCGTCGTCCCGGTTCGGACTCGATCGGACTCTATGTCCGAGTTGCGAACGGTGAGATCCAGGTGATCAACGAGGTCATCGACGGCGCAGAGACGACAAAGAAGTTCATCTGTGACTACGAATGGGCCAAGCGATACGCCATGCGCTTCCCGGATCCGAAACTCCGCGACTGGCTGATGGCCGAAGGGCTCATGCGGGTCGAAGGGGAGGGCGACATGACGAAGCTCCCCGCGTTCTGGCTCGAGCTGGACACCACCAGTCTGATGCGGCCAAGAACCGCCTGGTAGAGACCGAAGCGGACTCCGGCGACAGATTGACGTCTTGCAGCGGTCGGATCGATGAACCCTGCGACCGGGTCAGCGGGAACGGCATGTCTCAAGCTGATGGAGGCTCGTCTTCGGAGCCGACTGGATCCTGATCAGCGCGTATGCGGCCGGCGTCGAAAGTGACGCTTGCGGTTGACTCTGTCGGTTGTGTGGTCGATCACGAACGCGATGTCAAAGTCATTTTGCCTCCAAAACCACGACTCGGGCGCGACCGAGATTAAGGATGCGCCCATAGAGCGATCGGTGATCACCGTGACGGTGGGCGGTGATCCGCAGGGCTGGGAAATAGGTCCCGGGTTCTGAGAACGCATAGGTGGCCCGGACGGTCACCATTGACACGAGCCCGTCGCCACCCTGGATGCGCTTTTTCACGGGGAACTCGCCGGTGCCCTCGAAGTCCCACTCGGCTTCGACGATCGAACCGGTCCGGGGTGGCATCTCGGCACGCCCCTCGAAGGTGACCTCCTCACCGACGCTGACGTCGGCCCGCTCCGCGTCGTTCGCGGTCAGGGAGACGATCGGCTGGATGCCTCGCCGCTCCGCGGCCGCTGCGGGGAGCACCACCTGATTTCCGACGATCGTGTAGTTCGTGCTGGGAGGGGGCGCGACATCGTGCTCGACCCAGTCGACGAGGTCCCGCAGGCCCTGATGGAGCACGCCGAGGTAGCTGACGACCCGCGTCGTACGGGCCGGCCGCATGTCGCCCTGGTCGTTGGGGGTCGTGTGGAGGGCGTGATCGACGAACCAGATCCGGTAGTGGTCGTCCACGGCGGGACCCAGCTGGGATTCGACGAGGCCGCGGTAGTACTCGGCCATGATCGGATGCGCGGCCTCGTCCATCAGGGACTGGACCACGATCATCTTGCCGGCCCATCGACCGGTGAGACGTTGGTCCATCGCTCCTATCAGCCGCCGCCGCTGGGGGTAAATCGGCTCGCCACCCGCCGTGAACTGATCCCATTGGGAGAAGGCCGGGTGGACCTGGTGACGGTGGTAGGTCTGTGCGGCGAGGTAGACGGAATTGTCGATCGCGATGTCGTCCCCGGTCTGGAGACCGTTCAGCCCCGCCGAATCGGTGTCGCCAAACCCGATTGCGAGCACGTCGCCCTGGATGTCGGTGACATAGAGCGTGCGGTCCGCCGCCTCACCGCTCAAGACCTTGATGGTGGCGCCTTGCAGGCTTACCTCGGGCACTGCCTCGACCTTGATCGCGACCGGTGAGTCCGGATACGCCACGCGTAGGGCCAGTGGCACGACCAGCCCGAGGGCAGCCGCCTCGTCGCGCGTGACGACCTTCGTGATGGCCGTTTTGTGCTGGACCCTCGCCTTCACGAGCGAGCCCTCATGATCGGCACCGAGGTAGCCGGGCACCGTCCAGAAGTCCTCGAAGTACTCCGGGTCATGCCTCAGCACGGCACCGATGATCATCGACCACACGCCCGTATAGGACGCTGCGATCCGCTCAACGTCGAACCAGGCGCGTGGCGGCATCCCGAATCTGGTCACCTCCGCGAGCGCCTGCCGCTCCTCGGTGTTCAGGCCCGCGTACATGTCGCCGCTGCCGCCGGGCTCGAGCGCATCGACGATCTGGGGGAACTTGTCGCGCAGGATCCGCATCGCGTGGCTCTGCACGGTGAAGACGTTGGGCAACGCCATCGGATGCGCGTGTACGTAGGGCATCGCGCCGTCCCACAGCCCGATCTCGGTTTCGATGCAACGGATGGTCTTGAAGGCTCCGCCGCTACCACCGAACACGTAGCCATAAGGGCGATGCTCGCCATACATCTCGGCGGCGAGCGTCCGACACTGGCGCGCGACCGCCGCACTCGTCCGGTACATCGTGATGGTCGGGTCCGCGCCCACGAAGGGGTCGAAGCGCCCGAGGTTCGACTCGACGAGGATCGCCCCGCTGGCACCGGCGAAGCCCACGTAGCCGCCCAGCCCCGCGATGCCGGTGAGGGCACCGGTGGCCGCCCCGTGTTCGGTTCCCGAGACCGCCATCAGCGGCTGGAAGAACCGACCTTGGTATCGGTGCTCTGGCGGGAAGTACATCGAGAACCGTGCATCGGTGTCGGTGAATCCGCCGTGGACATAGCGGTGGCCAACCGGGTCCTCACGCCATTCGTCCACATCGAGATAGGAGCGATCAAAGAGCGAGTCCCTCGAATGATCCGTCCAAGCGCTGCTCACGGCGTTCCCCCTTGGTCCTCCGTCCTCCCACCGGAATATAGAACGGGATGCCCATGCTGGCACCTAGGCGGATCGCGGCCCCCCGACCTCGCGTCGGGGGCGAGCCGACGGTCATATTGGTGAGAGAACGATCACCCTTCGGCCCGTGGTGGGGCCGGTAGAAGCCGGACGTGGCCGTTCACGGAGTGCACAGCCCTGCGTCGTACTACGGTTGGCACCGACGGGAGCACACATGATCTCACCCGAAGCATCGTCGCTAGGCGCTCGGCTCGACCAGCATCATTCTCCGGAAACAAACGGACGCATGGCGGTATGCCGACGCTGCGGTGCCCAGACAAACGACCCGGATGGTCGCCAACATGTCCCGCACGAGCTCCGACTGGATCGTTCGAAGGCGTGGCTGGACATGCAAACTCGAATGGACACGCAAAAGGTGCTCTTGGACCGCGCAAAGGACTCGTTAAAGAGGTGAGCTCGGTGCGGCAGGAAACCGCACCTGTGGGCAACTACCCTCCCGGCCCGACGACGTTCCCGCGGTCGTCAACGAAATGATCCAAAATGACCCGACCACTGGGACGTCTGACACCGTAGGGTGAACCGGGGACGAGGGGTCGGAGTCTGGGAGTCTCCAACGCGGGGCTCGAGTGTGTTGCGGCTCACCCGCGAGCCCCAAGGGCGCAGCTCTACAATCATCCGTCGCGATGGCATGTGCATTCACCTGTGAAGGTGTCTTCAGGGCCCTGAAGCCGCGTCCGCGAACTCGGGTTGTGGGTTGATTCGTCCGCTCGACTCAGCCGTGGCCGTGATCACCGGAGCTGGGAGCGGCATAGGACGAGCCAGCGCGATCGCTCTCTCGAAGCGCGGATGTGCCGTCGTCGTCTCGGATATCGATGCCACCAGGGCGTCAGCCGTCGCAGCCGAGATCACCGGAGTCGGGGGTCGGGCCTCGGCCGCCCGCTGCGACGTCGCGAGCGACACAGATGTCGAGGCGCTGTACCGGACGGTACTGGCCGACTTCGAGCGGGTCGACATCGTCATGAGCAACGTGGGGATCATTGTCAAGGGGCTGCCGCTCGAGATTCCCATGGAGGCGTGGAGGTCGATCCTCGAGATCAACCTTCTGGGCACGGTTCGGATCCTCAACGCCTTTTTTCCGGCGCTGCTGGATCAGGGTTCGGGCCACGTGGTGACGACGGGATCGACGGCCGGCCTCTTCCCCTATGCCTTCGATCGCCTGCCGTATGCCGCGACCAAGGCTGGCGTCGTCGCCCTCACCGAGTCGCTCGCGCTCTACCTGCGCCCGAGAGGCATCGGGGTGAGCTGCTTCTGCCCTGCGGGGGTCAGGACGAACATCGTCGAACAGGTTCGCGAGTACGGCCCGCCGACGCCGCTCCAGGCGCCCCAGGTGCCGGTGATCACCGCAGAGGAGGCGGGCGAGCTGGTAGTCCGGGGGATCCTCGAGGACCGGCTCTTGATACTGACCAATCCGATCGCCGGCGTCATGGTCGAACAGCACGCCCACGACCGGGAGGGCTTCGTGCGGGCTCAGATCGACTACCTGCAGGGCGCCCCATGAGCGAGGATGATCGGTGGTCCCGGGGGGCCGCCGAGTTCACAGCGGTCAATGGATTTGCGGCTCCGGCCCGCGGCGACGACTACGTCGCCGATGTGGTCATCGACCAGGTCTTCGCGGAGATCTGGACCCGCCCGGGTCTGACCAGGAAGGAGCGCCGGTGGATCGCGATCACGTGCGCTTCGATGAGCGGCGCCCAGGTCCCGATGGAGACGCACATGGGATCGGCGCTGCGAACCGGCGACATCACACTCGAGGAGTTGCAGGAGTTCGTGGTGCACTTCGCGGTGTATGCGGGGTACCCGAAGGCGGTCATGGCCCGGCGCGCGCTTGACCTCGCTCGGGCACAGATGGACGGGGCTGGAGAGGAAACCTGAAGGCTCGCCGGTGCTTACTGTCGCGATGACCAAAGCCGTGCCGGTCCACTGAACCGGGTCGTCAGTCCGAGGGGTTCGTTGTCACGACGGGGTGGTCGGGGTCGTGGTTGTGGAAGATCTGCGTCGCCGAGGCTTTCGGGTCCACCTCCCGCAGATACAAGCGTGCCGCTGGCAGATAGCGCTGGTCGTAGAGCTCTGCTGTCCGCTCTCGGCCCCCGAGGAGGGCGCTGTCCCGGGCGATGCCCCGTGCGCGGGCCAGTTCCAGGGAAACCTCGACGTAGATGCGGTGGTCCCAATGGGGGAGCAGCTCGGATCGCTGGAGGAAGGTTCCGTCGACGATGACCACGGCATCCGAAGGGGCTTCGACAGCGGCGGCGTCGACCGGGAGATCGCTGGCCAGATCGTGGAGCCGGGGCCGGTACTTGCAGTTGCCCTTGGGTCCGAGCGGGACCAGCACGAGATCCCGGAACGAGTCGAAGGCAAAGGCGTCGTCGAAGTAGCCACGGGCTGACTCCCGGCCCTGGCGGTAGCGCCGGGCACGGGAGTGATGGAAGTCGTCCATCGTGAGGTGCACGACTGGTCGCCCGGAGGATCCGACAACAAACGCGAGCTCACGTGCGAGCGTCGACTTGCCCGCCGCCGAGATCCCGTCCACGGCCACTCTCGTGGGGTGACCGGGCCGGTGGTCGCCGATGCGCATCGCCAGTTGCTGGACCGCCTGGGAGCGAGAGCTCGGACGACCGGTCACCGGGAAGAAGGATCGGAGCTCACCGTCGTGAGTCTCGATCGGGTCGGACCGCGGGTGCCGGGTAAGACCGCATGGACGTCCCCAACACTCAGAGGACGGCCATCCCGAAAGGCACCGCCTCAGAGGACCGCGTCACAGCTCTGACATCAGCGCGGACAGGAATGCAAGCGTCTGCTCTTTCGATCGTGCTCTCGCGTCGATGTCGTCTCCGAAGGGCACGACCCTCGCGGCCAGGTCGGTCACGCCGGCGTCCCGGAACCGCCGGATGCGTGCCCCAACATCGCTCTCGGTGCCCGCCGCCATCACGTCGCCCACATCGGTTGCGTCGCCGTATTCGAGGAGCCGCAGATAGTTGGGTGAGAGCTCGGCGTGCCCGAGCACTCGACTCGCATACTCCCGTGCATCGTCGACCGCGTCCGCGGCACACAGGGCGACGGGGACACCGGCGACGACCCGGGGCGCCGGCCGACCAGCCTCTGCCGCCGCCCGGGTCAGCCGCGGAAGCACGTGCTCGGTGATCGCCCGCTCGTCGGCCATCCACAAAATGGTCCCGTCGGCCAACGTCCCGGCGATCCTGAGCATCGCCGGCGCCAACGCCGCGACCAGGGTGGGCATGGCGATGGGATCGGACACATTGAGGGGGCTGTGGACCTGGAACGACTCGTTCTCGATGTCGAGTGTCCCGGGACCCTTGAAGGCCAGGTTGAGGACCTCGACATAGTGGCGGACGAGTCGGGCCGGGCGTTCGTAGGGGAGCCCGAGCTGGTTGGTCACGATCCAGTGATGCGAGGCGCCCAGGCCGAGTGTGAACCGGCCCTGGCACACCATCTGGTTGGTCAGCGCCTCTTGGACCATCACGATGGGATGCCGGGTCTGGACCGGGATGACGGCGGTCCCGAGCTCGATGCGACTCGTCGCCTGTCCGAGAACCGTGATCGCCGTCATCGCGTCGAGGTAGCCCGGCACCTGGGGCACCCAGATCGAGTCGAAGCCGGCCCGTTCGGCTGCCTGCACGTCCTCGACGAGACCAGCGAGGCGGAGCGGTCGGGGCCGCTCGTTGTCCGAGCCGAGCATCAGCCCAAGGCGCACATCAGTCCTTTCGGCGGCGGGGGCGTCGTGTGCCGAAGGACCGACCGGTCGATCGTGCACTTCCCGCCCCAGTGCGGGCCGGGGACCCGCTGACCCCCTTCGTCACCGATGTTGCCCGATCCCGAGGGACCCTGACAAGCTGCTCGAGGCCGCTTTGGGCCTGGTCAAGAGCACTCGATTTGGTCCGGAGGGAGCCAATGACGTCGCACGATGACACCGTGAGGGGCGTCCTCGATCTCCTCGGGCGGTATGTGGCGGCGACCGACCACCGGGACTCCGACACCTGGGTGCGCCTGTTCGGCGACGACGGCGTGCTCCTCTTCGGGGACCGGGAGATCTCCGGAGCCGAGACGCTGAGCGAGTTCGTCCTGACCGCGCCCCGCGGCGTGCATCTCACCGGGGTCCCGGCCGTCGTCGTGGACGGGGACGAGGCGACGAGCACCGCGTCGTTCCTGTACCACAACTCCGAATCCGGGGGGCTGGTCAGCGGCTACTACCACGACCGGATCGACGTCTCGTCCCAGCCCTACCACTTCATCGAGCGGCGGATCGACATCATCGGCCGGAACGCTTGATGGGCACGCCCGTTTCGACCGTCGCGCGGCAATGCCCGGCGCGTGCTTCTGCCGACGCCACCGTCTGATCGAGATCGAGCGGAAGAGCGCGTCACGCCGGGGCGGGGGCAGCCCCGCCCGTGGACGCATTGACGGCGACCATGATCCGTTCGATCACCTCGTCCTGGGCTTGGAGGTGGGCCTGGATCTGCCTCGCCTCCTCGAGCACGGCCGCGGCGTCGTTGAAGGTGGCCTCGGCCCGGGCGTCGGCCGCCTTCGCCTGGATGTTCTGGCCCACGATGATGACGGGCAAGAGGACGAGTTGGAGGAACTCCGAGGAGAGCCACAGGATGAGCACCGTGGGGCTGTGGGCTTTGATCGTCGACGGGAGGCTCACGAAGGCGATGCCGGCGAACAGGTAGGCCGCCCACATCGTGCCGACGATGATCGTGATGCGAAGGCCGACCTTCGCGTTCACCTTCCCGAGTCGTCCGGGACCGTGGACCTCGGCCACTGCGGCGGCGATCGTCGGAGGACCCTGGGCCTTGCGCGCCTCGACGTGGGGGTGCGGGACATAGTCGAAAAGTGTCGTCATGCCGGCAGCATGACACGCACCTCCCGTTCGTCCTGGGCCGCAACCGTCGGGCGTCACTCGGGGGCAGTGTCTCGGCGCGGGCCGGCGGGCCGTGGGAGCGGACGACTCTCGCCCTCGATTCCTAGCGTCCCTCCCGCTCCGTCCCGCCACGCGAGCCCATGTGCCAGCCGTCGCAGAAGGAGCAGGGGTAGACGCCGAGCGTCGTGTCGTCACCCGCGCTCCGCTCCTCGGCCGCGGAGAGAGCCTCGCCCTGGCTGGCGTAGCGCACCTTGGGCCGGCCGTCCCGTCGCCAGTGGGAGGCGTCGAGGGCGAGCTCCCGGTGTGCTCGGCGGCGCCGCGCCATGGATCAGTGCGTCGCGCGCCGGCTCGGTCGGGCGGCGCGTTCGGGTTTGAGGGCCCGGCTGGCGAGGAAGGCCGGGAAGAACGGAACGGTGATGTCGTCCTCCAGGTGGTAGTCCTCGTAGAGCGCGGTGAGGACGAAGCCGGCGTCGAGCTGTCCGCCGATCTGGTCCTCGAGCGAGTGGCCGAAGCAGAGCGGCTCGCCGGGCTCGAGGTAGCGGGCCCGCTCCCTGGCGGTGAGTGAGGTCAGGTCCGAGTAGGGGACCGCGTAGCGGAGCTCGAGTATCCCCTCACGCTCCTTCACCCGGTCGAAACAGAAGAGCAGGGGGTTGGCGAAGCCCGCAATCAGCACCCCGCCCGGCCGGAGCACGCGGTGGCACTCCCTCCAGACCGGCAGGACCGACTCGGAGAAGCAGTTGGAGCAGGGATTCACGATGAGGTCGAAGCGGGCGGCGCCGAAGCAGCTGAGGTCGGCCATGTCGCCCTCCACGGTGTCGATCTCGAGCCCCTCGCGCTCGGCCACCATCCGGTCCTGGCCGAGCTGCGCCGGCGAGTTGTCGAACACCGTCACCCGGGCGCCGGCGGCGGCCAGGATCGGGCCCTGCTGACCTCCGCCCGACGCGAGGCACAGCACTTCGGAGCCCTCGAGCGGCGGGAACCAGGCGCGGGGCACGGGCCGTTGGGCGGTGACCACGATCGACCAGTCGCCGGCGCGGGCCCGTTGGATCCGCTCGGGGCCGACCGGCACCGTCCACGGGTTCTCGTTAGCCACCTCGAGATCCCAGGCGGCGCTGTTGTGCTTTCGCGCGTCCACGCCGGGCACCATACAAAGGCCCGGACGGGTCCCGGCCTGTCGGGCTCAGGAACCGGGCAGGATCCGCTCCGGCCCCGCGTAGAGGACCGTCGTGGTTCCCCGGGTGAACCCCGCCAAGGTCAACCCCACCTCCTCGGCGAGCGACACGGCCAGGCTCGTCGCGCCGGAGACCGCCACCACGACCGCGATGCCGGCCCGCGCCGCCTTCTGCACGATCTCGAAGGAGACCCGGCCGCTGACCACGAGCGCGGTCTCAGCCGCCGGGTGGCGTCCGTTGCAGAGCGCCCAGCCGACCACCTTGTCGACGGCGTTGTGTCGGCCGACGTCCTCTCGGACGACGAGCGCCGTCCCGGCCACGTCGACCAGGGCCGCGCCGTGCACCGACCCGGTGGCGTCGAAGGTGCGCTGCCCCTCCCGCAGGACGTCGGGGAGCCCGGTGAGCACCGAGAGGGGCAGCTTGGGGCCGGAGCCGAGCGGCGGGAAGCCCACCGCCCGGAGCGCCTCGATCGACGCCGTCCCGCAGACACCGCAGGCACTTGAGGTGAGGGTGGAGCGCTCCCGTCCGGCCCGCCGGGGTGCGCCTCGCAGCGTCGCGGTCACCACGTTGAACCGCTGGTCGGCGCCGAGGGCGGCATCGACGCAGTAGGAGATCCGGCCGATGTCCTCGTGCCCGTCGATGATGCCCTCGGACAAGAGCCACCCGGCCACCAGCTCCATGTCGTGGCCGGGGGTGCGCATCGTCACGGCAAGGGTCGTGGGCCCGGCCTCGGTCTCGAGGCGGATCTCGAGGGGTTCTTCGACCGCCAAGCGGTCCGGCCTGCGAACGAGCTTCCCGTCGCGCGGTTCGAACACCATGACCGGCCGCGAACGGGAGGGACCACCGGCGGCAGCCGGGCGCGGCGAGGAGAACGCCATGGCGGCCAGCCTAGGGGTGTGCCCGGGGTCCCCCTCGGGCCGGGTCGGGCCCGACGCTACGATCCGGCGGTGCCACCCGGGAGCATCGACGAGGCGCGCTTTCGCGAGGTGATGGGCCACTTCGCGAGCGGCGTCACCGTCGTGACGGCGGCCGGCGAGGATCCGGTGGGGTTCACCTGCCAGGCGTTCGCGGCGCTCTCCCTCGAGCCGCCGCTCGTCCTGCTCGCCCCGGCCAAGTCGTCGACCAGCTGGCCGAGGATCGCGGCGGCCGGATCCTTCTGCGTGAACATCCTGGCGAGCGGTCAGGAGGCGTTGGCTCGCTCCTTCAGCGTGTCGGGGGGCGACAAGTTCGTGGGGGTGGCCTGGGATCCGGCGCCGGCCACCGGGGCGCCGCTGCTCGACGGCGTGATCGCGTGGGCCGACTGCGAGCTCGAGCAGATTTTCGACTCGGGCGACCACGAGCTGGTGACCGGCCGGGTGCTGGCGCTCGGCGTGGGCACCGGGCTGCCGCTCCTCTTCTACCGCGGCGGTTTCGGCGGCTTCACCGCCTGAGGCGGCGTCGCCAGGCCGCTGATAACGTGCCCTGAACTGGGCTTTCGCGTAGACGGGTCGCGACCGCGACCGGGGAGGTGGAGCCGATGGACGTGCGTGACGGGGTCGTAGTGGTGACCGGGGGCGCGAGCGGCATCGGCCGAGCCCTGTGCCGGGCCTTCGCCCGGGCCGGGGCGGCCGCGGTCGTCGTCGCCGACATCGACGAGGCGGGAGCGGCCGCAGTGGCCGACGAGCTCGGCGAACGGGGAAGGGCGGTCCGCACCGACGTGGCCGTCGAATCCGACGTGATCGCCCTCGTGCGAGCGGCCGAGGAGGAGTTCGGGCGTATCGACCTGTTCTGCTCGAACGCCGGGATCCTCGTGCCCGGCGGCCCCGAGGCCGACGATGCGGGGTGGGACCGGATCTGGCACATCAACGTGCTCGCGCACATCTACGCGGCCCGGGCGGTGCTTCCCGGGATGCTCGAACGGGGGAGCGGCTACCTCCTCCAGACGGCCTCGGCCGCCGGGCTCCTGACCCAGCTCGGCTCGGCCCCCTACAGCGTGACGAAGCACGCCGCGGTCGGCCTGGCCGAATGGCTGTCCATCACCTACGGCGACCGCGGCATCGGCGTCTCGTGCCTGTGCCCCCAGGGCGTGTGGACGAACATGACCGGCGGGGGCGGCCAGCGCCGGAGCGCCTCGGAGGTGGCGGCGTCGACCGCCGGGCGCGATGGGTTCCTCGAGGCCGAGGAGGTGGCCGAGGCGGTGCTCGAGGCCCTGGCCGAGGACCGCTTCCTCATCCTTCCCCACCCCGAGGTGGCCACCTACGAGCAACGCCGGGCCAACGACCGGGAACGGTGGCTGAAGGGGATGCGCCGGGTCCAGGCGAGCCTCCGGCCCCGCCCGTCGGGTTAGCTCCGGGCGCTGCGCTCCAGCCGGATCACGATCGACTTGGAGGCCGGGGTGTTGCTGGTGGCCGCGGTGTCGTCCAGGGCGACGAGCACGTTGGCCTCGGGGAAGTACGCGGCGGCACAGCCCGGCGCGCTCGGGTAGGCGACCGCCCGGAACCCGACCGCCCGGCGCTCGCCGTCGGCCGACACGCTGACCATGTCGACGAGTTCGCCGTCGGCCACCCCGGCCGCCCGCAGGTCGTCGGCGTGGACGAAGACGACCCGCCGCCCGCCCGACACCCCCCGGTAGCGGTCGTTCAGGCCGTAGACCGTCGTGTTGAACTGGTCGTGCGAACGGACGGTCTGCAGGAGGAGATGTCCGGGGGGCACCTCGACCGGGCAGAGTTTGTTCACCGTGAAGCGGGCCTTGCCGGTCTCGGTCGGAAACGTCCTCGAATCGTGCGGCCCCCGCGGCAGCACGAACCCCCCGGGCTCGGCAACCCGCTCTTCGTAGGCGTGGAAGCCCGGCACGACGCGCTCGATGTGCGAGCGGATCACGGCGTAGTCGTCACCCATGGCCCGCCAGCCAAGGTCGTCACCGAACAGCGCCAACGCGAGGCCGGTCACGATCGCGACCTCGCTGCGCAGCTCGGGGGAGCCAGGTTCGATGCTGCCGCGCGAGGCGTGCACCATGCTCATGGTGTCCTCGACCGTCACGAACTGCTCGCCGCTCACCTGCACGTCGCGTTCGGTGCGTCCGAAGCACGGCAGGATGAGCGCCTCGTGCCCGTGGCAGAGGTGCGACCGGTTGAGCTTCGTTGCGACGTGCACGGTCAGCTGGCACCGGGAGAGCGCCGCCTCGGTGACCGCGGTGTCCGGCGTGGCCACGGCGAAGTTCCCACCGAGGGCAATGAACACGTCCACCTTGCCGTCCCGCATGGCTCGGATCGAGTCCACGGTGTCCCACCCGTGCGAGCGCGGGGGATCGAAGGAGAACTCCTCGGACAACGCATCGAGGAACGAATCGGGCATCTTCTCCCAGATCCCCATCGTCCGGTCCCCCTGCACGTTGCTGTGCCCGCGGATCGGCGCCGGCCCCGCGCCCGGTCGGCCGATGTTGCCCCGCAGGAGGAGGAAGTTCACGATCTCGCGGATGGTGGCGACCGCGTTGCGATGCTGGGTGAGCCCCATCGCCCAGCAGACCACGATGCTCTTCGCGGCCGCAGCCTCGTCGGCGAGCGCCTCGATCGCGGTCCGGGAGAGCCCGGACTGGGACTCGAGGTCGTCCCAGGCGAGCGCGCGCCACGCCGCGGCAGCGGCCTCGAAGCCGTCGCAGTACTGGTCGATGAACTCGTGGTCGAGCACCGCGTTCGGGCTCGCGTCGTCGCGCTCCAGGAGGGTCCGATTGAGGGCGCTGAAGAGGGCGAGGTCCCCGTTGACTCGCACCGGGACGTAGCGGTCGGCGAGCTCCGTGCCCCGCCCGAGCAGGCCCCGGGGGGTCTGGGGGTTGCGAAAGCGGCCGAAGGCGGCTTCAGGGAGGGGGTTGACACCGACGATGCGGGCGTCCCGCCGCTTGGCCTGCTCGAGCGCGGTCAGCATCCGGGGGTGGTTGGTCCCGGGGTTCTGGCCGACCAGGATGATGAGCTCGGCGTGATCGGTGAGGTCGGCGAGGTCGACGGTGCCCTTGCCCACCCCGATCGTCTCCGAAAGCGCTGCGCCGCTCGACTCGTGGCACATGTTCGAACAGTCGGGGAGGTTGTTCGTGCCGAACCGTCGGGCCAGGAGCTGGTAGACGAAGGCGGCTTCGTTGCTGGCCCGGCCGCTCGTGTAGAAGACCGCCCGGTTCGGGTTGCCGAGACCACGCAGCCGTTCAGCGGTCAGGGAGAGCGCCTCGTCCCAGCCGATCGGCACATAGTGCGCCGCCCCCGGCGCGAGGTACATCGGTTGGGTCAGCCGACCCTGGTCCTCGAGCCAGTGGTCCGACTGTTCCTTGAGCTCCTCCACGCGGTGGCGGGCGAAGAAAGACGCATCGACTCGCTTGCGGGTCGCCTCCCACGCGACCGCCTTGGCACCGTTCTCGCAGAACTCGGCCGTCTTGCGCTGCTTGGGGTCGGGGTCCGCCCAGGCGCAGCTCGGGCAGTCGAACCCGTCGACGTGGTTGAGGTGCAACAGGGACTTGAGGCTGCGCCGGGTCCCCATCTCCTCGAGCGCGTACCGGACCGCCTCGAGAATCGCCGGGATTCCGCCCGTCGAGGTCTTGGGTCGCCCGGTCCGAGCTGCGTCGGCCTGCGACGGCTGTGTGGGCATGTGCACCTCGAGTCCACAACGGCCCTCCGGCCGGGACCCTGGCCAATGTAGGGCCGGGGCTCGCCGCGGGGGCTACGGCAGGGCCGCCCCCCCTCGCCCAGCCAGCGGCGAGCCCCGCCGCGGCGCGGTGCCCAGCGCCCGCTGGTTGGCGAACTCCTCGATGCCCTCCAAGAACTCGTCGGCCCCGGCCCGCTCGGCCGCGGCGCGGGGGATCGCCGGGAAGGAGTAGTCCGGCGACGGGAGCGGCGGGTGGTCGGTGGCCGGCTTGCGGGCCATGACCTTCTCGATCACCGGCGCGAGCCGGGCCTCCTTCTCGGCGCTGCGCTTCTCGTCGCGCTCGGCAAACTCCGGCAGCACCTTCGTCCCGAACAGCTCGAGGCTCTCCATGATGTCCTCGTGGCGGTTCCGGCCGGCCTGGCTGACGAACACCACCTGGTCGACGCCGAGCTCCTCGTAGCGCTGGAGGAACTCCCGGATCTGCTCGGGCGTCCCGACCGCGCCGCGCAGGCCGCTCACCCCCGCCTGGACCGCCCGGGCCCCGAGGCGCTCGGGGTTGGCGGCGGCCTGGCGGACGGCCTCGGGGTCATAGCCGTGCTCGGCTCGCCGGCTCTCGAACTCGTTCCACACGTCGGTCGTCCCGGGCTGGTGCTGGCCGAACAGGTAGTAGTGGCTGAGCGAGTAGCCGAAGAAGTTGGAGCCGACCGTGCCCCGCTCGATCGCCTGCTCCTCGGTCGGCGCGCACATGAAGGTGGTCACCGCGGCCACGTTGGGGTTGACGGCGTCGCCGATCGGCACGCACTCGTTGGCCAGCGTCTCGTAGTAGTCGGTCACCCAGTGCTGCGCCTCCTCGGGGTCGATGAAGGCGAAGGTCAATGCGCCGATGCCCTTCTGGGCGGCCAGGTGGATCGTGTCGCGCCGGCTACAGGCGACCCACACCGGGGGGTGGGGCTTCTGGCGGGGTTTGGGCACCACGTTGCGCGGCGGCATGGTGACCCAATCGCCGGCGTGCCCGGTGAACGGGGCCTCGGTCATGCACCGCAGCGCCACCCGCAGGCCCTCCTCCCACATCGCCCGCTTGAGCGCCGGGTCGATGAGGAAGCCCCCGAGCTCGGCCTCCGAGCCCGCCTCGCCGGTCCCGAACTGGACCCGACCGTCCGAGACGAGGTCCAAGGTGGCGATGCGCTCGGCCACCCGGGCGGGGTGGTTGAACGGCGGCGGGGTCTGGACGATGCCATGGCCGAGCTTGATGCGGCTGGTCCGCTGGGACACCGCGGCGAGGAAGACCTCGGGCGCGGAGGAGTGGCTGTACTCCTCCAAGAAGTGGTGCTCGACCTCCCAGACGTAGTCGATGCCCAGGCGGTCGGCGAGCTCGCACTGCTCGAGGGCGTCCTGGAGCAGCCGGTACTCGGAGTCCTCGTCCCAGGGCCGGGGGAGCTGGTGCTCGTAGAAGATGCCGAACTTCACGAGGGGCCGCGACCCCCACCGCGCTGGCCGCTCATCGCCGCGTTCGGGGCCGCCTTGGCCACGAGGTCGGGGATCACCGCCCCGAGCTCAGCCGGGTCCCACCGGTCGCCCTTGTCCACCCCGGGGCCGGCGTGCCAGCCCTCGGCCACGCTGATCCGGCCGCCGGCCACGTTGAAGACCCGACCGGTCACCCCGGCCGACTCGGGCGACCCCAGCCACACCACGAGCGGGGCGACGTTGTCGGGCGAGCGGGCGTCGAACTCGTCGGGCTTCGGTTGCTCGCGGTCGGGGCGGAGGCCCTCGGTCATCCGGGTGAGCGCCCCCGGCGCGATGGCGTTCACGGTCACGCCGTAACGGCCGAGCTCCATCGCCGCGATGATCGTGAAGGCGGCGATCCCGGCCTTCGCGGCGCCGTAGTTGGCCTGCCCGGGGTTGCCGTAGATCCCCGACGACGAGCTCGTGTTGATGATCCGGGCGTCGTTGGTCTCGCCCGCCTTGGCCCGCTCCCGCCAGTAGACGGCGGCGTGGTGGGCGGGGGCGTAGGTGCCCCGAAGGTGCACCCGGATGACCGCGTCCCACTCCTCGGGGGTCATGTTGATGAGCATGCGGTCGCGCAGGATGCCGGCGTTGTTGACGAGCACGTCGAGGCCCCCGAAGGTGGAGATGGCCGAGTCGATCAGGCCCTTGGCGCCGTCGAAGTCGCTCACGTCGTCGCCGTTGGCGATGGCCTCGCCGCCCATGTCTTTGATCGCCGCGACGACCTCGGCCGCCGGGCCGGTGTCGGCCCCGCTACCGTCGACGGAGGCCCCGAGGTCGTTCACCACGACCTTGGCCCCCTGGGCGGCGAACTCGAGCGCATGGGATCGCCCGATGCCCCGTCCCGCCCCGGTGATGACGACCACCCGTCCCTCGCAGATGCCGGCCATGGCCCCTCCTTGTCCTGGGTTTGGATTCCTCCGTGCGGCCGCTCAGCGGCTCGAAGCGCGTTCGTCCTCGTTCGACGGGTCCTTCGGGAGCCCGAGCACTCTCTCGCCGACGATATTCCGCTGAACCTGGGCGGTGCCGCCCCAGATCGTCACCGAGCGGGTCGAGAGGAAGTCCGACTGCCAGCGGTCGGGCCGGTACTGCTCGGGCTTCTGCTCCGGCATGACCAGGGCGTCGGCCCCCCGGATGTCCATGAGGATCTCGGCGAAGCGCTGGGCGTACTCCGACCAGAACATCTTGTTGATCGACGAGGCCGGGCCGGGCTCCTTTTTGGCGAGGACCTCCGAGAGCAGCCGCAGACCCTGGAACCGCATGATCTCGGTGCGGGTGAAGGCCCAGGCGAGCTGCTGGCGGACGAGCGGGTCGGCGTCCTTGCCCCGCTCCTTGACCATCTTCACCGCGTCCCAGAACTGCCGCGTGTACTGCACGTGCTGGGTGGTGGCGTTGCCACCGCGCTCGTTGCCGAGCGTGGTCATCGTCACCCGCCACCCGTTGTTCACCCCGGCGATGACGTTGAACAGCGGGGCCCGGGCCTCGGTGATGAAGGTCTCGGTGAACCCGGCCGCGCCGTTCAGCTGCTTGATGGGCCGCAGGTCGAAGCCGTTCGAGGAACCGTCCTCTCGCTTCATGGGGACGAGGACGTAGGAGATCCCCTGGTGCTTCGGCGCATCGGGGTCGGTGCGGCAGAGGCAGAACATCATGTTCGCCATCTGGGACCCCGAGGTCCACACCTTCTGGCCGGTGATGACGATCTCGTCGCCGTCGACCACCCCGCGGGTCTTGAGCGAGGCCAGGTCCGACCCCGCGTCGGGCTCCGAGAAACCCTGGCAGTAGCGGTCGGTACCGTCGATGATGCGGGGCAGGAAGTGGGCCTTCTGCTCGTCGGTGCCCCAGACGATGATCGAGGGGCCGACCAGCCACTCGCCCATGCCGCGGGTGATCCGGGGCGCGCCCACCCGGGCGAACTCCTCGTTCATCACGGCCACCTCGATGCCGGAGAGCCCGCGGCCCCCGAACTCCTCGGGCCACGACACGCACATGTACCCCGCCTCGTGCAGCTTGTCGGCCCACTGCCGCCACTCGGCCCCGGCCCCGGCGCCGCGGCGGCGGGGGGACTCGGCGGCCGACTCGGCCTCGATGGCCTGGGCCGAACCGCCGGCCGGGCGGTTGGCCTCGAGCCACCCCCGCAGTTCGTCGCGGAAGGCCGCGGCCTTCGAGCCGAGGTCGAGCTCCATGGTGCTGGTCATGTCGGGTCTCCTGCCGGGGCGAACAGCGGGTAGTGGCGGCCGTCGGAGAGGGGCTCCCAGCTGACGGCGAGGGCCATGCCGACGGCGAGGTCCTCGAGGGGGCAGTCGACGATGTTGCTCATCATCCGGAAACCCTCCTCGAGCTCGACCAGGGCCACCGGGAACGGTCCCTCGCCGCCGGTCGGGTTCGGGGAGAGGTGGTTGACGGTGAAGGTGTAGAGGGTGCCCCGTCCGGAGCATTCCCGCCACTCAAGGTCGGTGCCGAGACACCCCGGGCATGTCTCGCGCGGGTAGAAGACGGCCCGGTCACACGGCCGGCACCACTGCACGACGAGGCGCTTCTCCCGGGTGGCGTCCCAGAACGGCGCGCTCACCTCGCTCACCGGCGGCTCGAACCGGCTGGACCGCGCCTCGGTGCTCACAGCGTCGCTCCGGTGCCGAGCACGACGGTCGACATGCACGAGAGCACCCCGCCCGAGCCGTGGGCCACTGCGACGTCGGCACCGTCGACCTGGCGGGGGCCGCACTCGCCGCGCAGCTGGCGGACCGCCTCGACGAGCAGGAACATCCCGTACATACCGGGGTGGGTGTAGCTGAGGCCGCCGCCGTTGGTGTTCATGGGGAGGCTGCCCCCCGGGCCGAGCTTGCCGTCCTCGACGAACGGGCCGCCTTCGCCCTTGGCGCAGAATCCCAGGTCCTCCAGGTGCAAGAGCGCGGTGATGGTGAAGCTGTCGTAGCCCATGAGCACGTCGACGTCGGCCGGCCCGAGGCCGGCCATGCCGAACGCGAGCGGGCCTGACACGGTGCCCGCGGTGGTGGCGAGGTCGGGCATCTGGGAGATCATGGCGTGGTCGTGGCAGGTGCCGACCCCGAGCACGTAGGCCGGGGCCTTCGCCAGGTCCCTCGCCCGCTCGGCGCTCGTCATGACGAAGGCGCCGGCCCCGTCGGTGACGAGACAGCAGTCGAGCAGGTGCAGCGGGCTCGTCTGCATCGGCGACGCGAGGACATCCCCGACGGTAATCGGCTCCTGGTAGCGCGCCTTGGGGTTCATCGTGGCCCACTCGCGGGTCGACACCGCGATCTGGGCGAGCTGCTCGGGCGTCGTGCCGTAGAGGGCCATATGCCGGGTCGCGGCGAGCGCGTACGCGCCCATGGGCATCCGGATCCCCGCCGGCACCTCCCACTCGGCCTGTGGGTTCGGGCCGCCCATCATCGCCGTCCGCCGGCCCGGGCCGCCGGTCCCGCCGCGGGCCCGGTCGCCGCGGGGGGTCGACGCGTACACGCTCAGGACCACGTCGGCCATCCCGGCCGCGATCGCGGCGGCGGCGTGCTCGACGTGCACCTCGAAGCTCGACCCGCCCGTGGCGGTCGAGTCGGTGAAACGCGGGTGGACGCCCAGGTACTCGGCGAGCCCCATCGACGAGCCGGTGTGGCACACCCCGTCGACATCCGCGATCGTGAGGCCGGCGTCCTGGAGCGCCTGGTCGATCATCGCCGCCTCGAGCGCGCGCCCACTCAGCTCCAACTGGCCGGTGGGGGAGGCGTCGTCGGCCACGCCGACGATGGCCGCGGCGCCGCGGGCGCTCGTCACGTCCCTCCCCGTTGCATCGTTGCGATCACTTGGCCGGTGCCCCCCAACGTCTCCGCCTCCTCGTCGCCGCGGGCCTGTCACTGTACCGTGACACCCTGGCTGTCTACAAGGTCGCGGCACGGGTAGCGTTGGCGCGATGACCCAGGCCGAGCCGGCCGTCCTCTCGCTCGTGCACGAGCAGCGCCAGCTCGCCCGTGACCGCATCGAGCGGGCCGCCGCGCGGGTGCTGGCCGACAAGGGACTCGGGGCAACCGTCGAGGAGGTGGCGGCCGAGGCGAGCGTGAGCATTCGCACCGTGTTCCGGCACTACGGCACTCGGGACCACATGATCGCGACCGCGCTCCGGGCTCAGCTGCAGCACTACCCCGACACCCTCCCGGTGCCCGAGCCCGGCGCCACCCTCGAGTCGTGGTTGCCCGAGTTGCTGCGGGGCGTCCATCGGGTGAACGCCTTGCTCGGCCGCGCCTACTGGGAGATGGCGGCCCTCGGCGACACCCTGACCGGTGAGCTCGGGGACGTGGCCGCCGCCCGCCTCGCCGGCCGGACCCGTTTCGTCAACACCGTCGCCCGGGGGGCCTGGCGGCTCAACGGCAACCGGTCCCGGCCCCCGTCTTGGCTGGTCGACCTCTTCGCCATCCACGTGAGCTCGTTCACGACTCGCGAACTCGTCTCGGATTTCGGCCGATCGATCGACGACGTGGCGCTCATGTCCTCACGGGTGCTCATCAGCGCGGTGCGTTGGGCTTCCTCGGACCCCGCGGCCCGGCGGGGCGCCCGGGTCGCCGAGTCCCAGGCCAAGAAGGCGCAGCCACCCCAGTAGTCGACCCGTGTCGCCGGAGGACGGCGCAGGGGTGCCCCGTCGGATCGCAGCGCTACGATCGGTCGGTGACCATGATGGCGATGCTCCGTGCGCGCCTCCGAGGCGCGGTTCTGGGGGTGGCACCGGCTCGATAGGGCGTGGGCCGCCCGCATCGTGGCGGCGGCCGACGTCACCGACGGCGAGCTCGTGCTCGACATCGGCGCCGGCGAGGGCGTGCTCTCCGAGGCGCTGGTCCGGGCGGGTGCAAGGGTGATCGCCTTCGAGCTCCATCCCGGCCGGGTGCAGCTGCTCCGGCGGCGCTTCGACCGGGACTCTGTCCGGGTCGTCCACGCCGATGCGGCGGACCTGCGTCTGCCCCGGCGGCCCTTCCGGGTCGTCGCCAATCCTCCTTTCGCCGTCTCGACGGCGATTCTCCGGCGGCTGGTCGCCCCCGGGAGCCGGCTTGTGGCGGCCGATCTGGTGCTTCCCCGTCACACCGCTCGGCGATGGTGTGAGGGTGCGGTGCGCGGCACGCTCAGCTGGAGCGATCGGTTCGAGGCCTCTCTCGGGCTGCGCGTCCCGGCCGGCTCGTTCCGGCCCGGCCTCGCCCGGGACGCCGTCGTCCTCCGACTGCGTCGCCGCACCGCCCCAGAGAGGGGCGCCCGCGTCGAGCGTCCAGCGGGGCGGCGGGGTCCACCGTCGCGCTGAGGGCCGCTGTCAAGCTCGGCTCCCGTGAGCGCACGCTCGTGGGGGTCCGATCCCGCGCAGCTCTCCCACTTCGATTCGGGTCGCCACTGGGCGATCGGCCCTCCGCCCGCTCGTTGGAGCGAGCAGGAACTCCTGTGCTTCGACCTCGAGACGACCGGGGTCGACCGCTTTTCCGACCTGCCGGTGTCGATGGCCTTCGTGCGGTTCCGCGACGGACTCCCCGTGGAGCGGATCGTCCGCATCGTCGACCCGGGCCGGTCGGTGCCGATCGAGGCGACCGAGGTGCACGGCATCAGCACCGTCCGGGTCCGGCGCGAGGGGATCGTCCTCGCGGCGGCGGCGGAGCTTCTGGTGGGGATCCTGGTCGCGGCGAGCCGCCGGGGGATCCCTGTCGTCGGGGTCAAGCTCGACTACGACCTCACGATCGTCGACCTCCTCAGCCGAGCGTTCGACGGGAGAGGGCTGGTCGAGCGGGGCTGGACCGGGCCCGTCCTCGACGCGTTGGTGCTCGACCGCCAGCTCGACCCCGGCCGCGAAGGCCGACGGACGTTGGTCGACCTCTGCGAGTGCTACGGGGTGACGATCGACCGCGCCCACTCGGCGGACTGCGACGCCGAGGCCGCGGGCGGGGTGCTGCTCCAGATGGCGCGGCGCTACCCGGAGCTCGCCGACTCCACGTTGCCCGCGCTGCACCTGGCGCAGGAGGGGTTCCACCGGGCGTGGGCTGCGTCCTATGACGAATGGCGCCGGGCCCGGGGCCTCGAGCCGCTCGATCCGAGCGAGGGGAGCTGGCCGGTCGCCGCGCCGCCGGCCGCCGAGGAGGGCGCGGCGTAGGCGAGTGGTGGGACCATGGGTCCATGCGCGCCTGGCAGGTCGCCCGTCCGGCGCCCATCGACGAGCATCCCCTCGAGCTCGTTGACCTCCCCGTGCCCGAGCCCGGCCCAGGTCAAGTTCGGATCCGGGTGCACGCGTGCGGCGTCTGTCGCACCGACCTCCACGTTGCCGAGGGCGATCTCGACGTGCACCGTGAAAGGGTCGTCCCCGGTCACGAGGTCGTCGGCGTCGTCGAGCGCCTTGGACCCGGTGCGACCCGCTTCGCCCCGGGCGACCGGGTGGGGGTCGCGTGGTTGGCCGGGACCTGCGGTGCCTGTCGGTTCTGCCGACGGGGTGCCGAGAACCTCTGTCCCGCGGCCGTGTTCACCGGGTGGGACCGCGACGGCGGGTACGCCGAGGCGACCGTGGCCGACGAGCGCTACCTCTACCGGTTGCCCGAGGAGCTCTCCGACCACCAGGCGGCGCCGTTGTTGTGCGCCGGCATCATCGGCTACCGCGCGCTGCGGGCCACCCGCCTTCCGCCCGGTGGGCGGCTCGGCATCTACGGCTTCGGCGGCTCCGCACACCTCACCGCCCAGATCGCGCTGGCCGAGGGGGCAGAGGTCTACGTGGCCACGCGCTCCGCGGCGGCGAGGACGCTCGCGACCCGTCTCGGGGCGAGTTGGGTCGGGGGTGCCACGGAACCGCCGCCGGATCCGCTCGATGCGGCGGTGTTGTTCGCCCCGGCCGGTGAGCTGGTCCCCGCGGCGCTGGCCGCCCTCGACCGCGGTGGGACCCTGGCGATCGCCGGCATCCACCTGAGCGACATCCCGCCGCTGCGCTATGCGACCCATTTGTTCGAAGAGCGCACCCTCCGGAGCGTGACCGCCAACACGCGGGCCGACGGCGAGGAGCTCCTGCGACTCGCCCCGCGGTTGGGGGTGACCGCCACGACCACCCCGTACCCGTTCGCGGAGGCCGATGCCGCACTGCGCGACCTCGCCGGCGACCGGCTGGTGGGGGCGGCGGTCCTTCAGGTGGACGAGTCGGAGTAAACGCGCGTCGCGATCGGCTCCGAGCGCCTTGGGGGTGATCGGGCCGATCCGGAGGCACGGCATGTTGGTTCCACCCGAGCCTGGGAAGGACTGCCCATGCCCAGAAGCCGCAAGCCGCTCGTGTTGGCCCGCCCTGACCTCCGTGGTTGCGTGACCTTCATCGACCAGACGAATCGCTCACGACGCCGTCGCCTACGAGATGGCGAGGGTCCCCTACGCCGTGTCGGCGATCATGGCCCTCGCCTTCGTCGTGGCCCTGATCGGGCATCGACGTGGGATCCACTCCTCAGTCGACGCGGAGGAGGCCTGCCAGATCGGGTCCGACCAGAAGTCGCTCGAGGGGTGCACTAGGCGCTTCTTGGGTCTGGCACGCAGGGGTAGTGTGAACCCTTCGGGCCGTTAGCGCAGCTGGTAGCGCACTTGCATGACGCGCAAGGGGTCAGAGGTTCGAGTCCTCTACGGCCCACACTCTGACCAGGTCGAATAGGTCTCATTGCTTGCGCTATGGAGACCATTCGAACACCTGGGAGGCCAAGTAGGAGCCATTCGCTTCGATTCACGCAGAACACCTGCCATCAAGGTGACTGAGATCCGGCGTTAGGGGAAGCAAAGACGCGATCGCGTCGAGGATTATGGGGCCGCTCGTTCGGTGCGCTGGCCCGTCACCCATGAACACGCGGAGCGCTCTGGCGTGATTGAACCACTCGACACAACTGAGATTGTTTCGTCGAGAACAGTTATTCGGTTACCGAACTCGATGCCTTAGCCTGACATCTCTGACTCGATGAATCGACCAAGGACAGTCTGAAGGACCTCGAAGTCTAAGTCGAGCTGGCGCCGGGAGCGGTTACGGAACCGCCCGCCGACCTCGCTGACAGCAAAGCCGAGGATGGCTGTGCTGATCAGACGCTCAACAAGTGCGATCCGGTCAGTGGGCACTCCGGCATCCTCCAAGGCCACGTACACCCCTTGCCGAGTGCGCCGGGCTTGAGCCGTGGCGGCAGGACGTTGTAGGAGCAGAGGGAAGACACTCGGATGGCGTCGGGCAGATTCCCGAATGTTCCCGGAGAGTGTCGCTAGGCGTTCGGGCCACGGAAGTTCCGACGGCGGAGGCGGGAACTCCGTTAGCAGCAACTCCACCACCCCGTCGAGCAGGTCGGCCTTGTTGGCCACGTGTCGGTACAGGGCCATTGGTGTGACTCCCAGACGCTCGGCCAGGGCGCTCATGGTCAGTGCGTCGAGGCCTTCTTCGTCGGCGAGCGCCAGGGCGCCGGCGAGGACCTGGTCGCGATCGATCCGCGCTGGCCGTCCCATAGGACTTAGTATATTATATATACATATGCCGCTCCGGCGATCGGTCACAAGCTCTCGAAGCTATGCACATGCCAGTCGCACCGCCGCGCTGATGGCGGTCCAGCGTGGCCTCGAGTCATCCCGTCGCCCTCGGAAGCGGCTATTCGAAGATCCGTATGCGCGGCTTTTCGTGTCTCCCTCCTGGCGTGCAGCCCTGGCCGCCTGCCGGGTTGGGCCCGTTCGCCGGGTGGTCGAGGCGGCGTATGACCGCATCGCTGGACCCGGCCCCCGTGCCTCGGCCATCGCCCGGACGAGGCTGATCGACGATCTCATCGAGGAGCTAACGCCATCCATCGACCAAGTCGTGATCCTCGGTGCCGGCTACGACACTCGGCCGTACCGGCTCAGGTGCTTCGTGGCTGGCCGTGTCTTCGAGGTCGATCATCCCGACACCCAGGACTCCAAGAGGACAGTCATGCAGCGAGTGGCAGGAGAATGGTCTCGCTCGGTTGCTTTTGTACCAGTCGACTTCGAGAACGAAGATCTTTCCCGGGCACTGCTCAGTTCAGGGTTCCGGGCTGAGAAGTCGAGCCTCTTTCTCTGGGAGGGGGTCACGCAGTACCTCTCGGAACAGGCTGTAGACGCGACTCTGGCTGCGATTCGGCGGATCAGCCATGCCAAGGACTGTCTGATCTTCACCTATATCGATTGTGCCGTCCTCACGGACGGACCAGCCGCCTTTCCTGAGGCGAAAAGGTGGCTTCGAGGAGTGCAGAAGCGGGGCGAGCCGTGGATCTTTGGCCTCTGTCCGGAGGAGGTTCAGGATTTTCTAAACGATCGCGGGTTCGACTTGATGCGTGACGTGTCGACGAAGGAAGCCGGCGACCGATACTTTGCCCCGCTACATCGAGTGGACCGGGGATCTAGGCTCTACCATGTCGTACTCGGCACGCGGAACGAAGGTAACACTCTGTCTGCTTCGTCGGCACGGCAGTGACCGAGGAGAGGGGAAATGGCTACTGAGGTCCGGGTCGGATCGCTCTCCGACTTCCCCGATGGCGGACTGACCGGGGTCGAGGCCGACGGGCACCGGCTGATCGTCGCGCGCAAGGCCAACGAGGTCCACGTTGCCCGCAACCGATGCCCGCATCTGGGTTTCTCGCTCACCCGCGGTCCCGGTGGGTTGAGGTACGAGGATGGCGTAGTGCAGTGCCCATGGCACAACTCACGGTTCAACATCGGTACCGGGGAAAACCTCGAATGGGTCACCGGCTTCGCAGGACGGCGGATGCCGAACTGGTCGCGGTCGGTGATCGGGCTGGGCCGCAGGCGACGCGGCCTGGACACGCTGTCAGCGACCGTCCGCGACGGCGACGTCTACGTCACCGTTGACTAGGCCGCTGAGACGTTCCGAGTCGGCGGTTGGACTGGCCATAACGATCTGTCTCGCGCTCCAAGCCAACGGAGGGTCGGAGCTGCGGTGGAGTCGAACTCCCATTCGATGGCGAAGCCGCGGCCGCATTCATCGGAGGCCCTCCAATTTGTCAACGGATTTGTCAACGCAACTTCGTAAGACCACCCTCTCGGGACCGAACTAGACCACAGCCGGGGGAGTCACCCGCCCCTCCCGACATGCTCAGACTCCTTTGAACCACACCAGCCTCGTCGACAGCACGAAAATGACGCGCAAGGGGTCAGAGGTTCGAGTCCTCTACGGCCCACTCTACGGCCCACTCAGCTTGTCCGGGAGAGAGAGGGGGGGCCCAGGAACGGGCCGAAAGCGGGGACGACGAGGCGGGGCGGCGACGCCCGGGGCCAGCCAGCCAGCGAGGGGCGGCGGGGGCGGGCCGATCATCTGTGCGATGTGTCTTGGTCGACAGCCAAAGTTGACAAGATCTTCTGCTGGGCTGGAGTGATCGGCGGCGTGGCGAGTGTGGTGCTCGTGGACGTGCTACTCGTGGCCGGAATGTTGGTGTTGAGGGCCACCAACTCCAAGGTCTTGCCCCGCTGCCAATAGATTGCATAGGTCGAGCCACCGCCACTCCGCTCGATCGCCGAAGAACCCAGTCGCTTCGGTGGGGTGGCTGAGGTTCCCGAGATCCCTGACCGGAGGCCGTTCAGAAGCGCAGCCGCCGCCTTGCTGGTGGTGCAGGCCACCGCCTCCGAAAGCACACCCATCTGGCCCGAAGCGCTCTCAAACGCCTCCTGTGCACCATTTGGACAGGACTTCTCGCCGGTCTTGGAGGTGGTGGACACCTTTTCCGACGCGGTGGTGAAACCGGCCTTCTTCGCGTCGGAAGCAGTCAGAAGGTCCTTTGCGAGGGACTTGGGCGATGTGACCGTGCTGGCCCCGGCCGGCACTTCCACCGCGGTTACGAACAGCACGACTGCCATGACGAGAGCGGTAAAGACATTTGCGGAGATCGCCAGGGCAGGCTGCGAATCGGATCGGGATATCACTCTGACAGGTTGGCATCGATTTGTGAACCGGTGGACATCGTCGGCGCCCTCTGTGGGGGGTCAAGCCGCGAGTGGGGGAACAACCGGGGGAGCAACGCAGCGAGAAATGCGCCAGCGGCGTCAGGTGCACCTTCGAGTCGACTTCGCCGTTGACCTGCCCAAAGGAGGGACAACAGGGGCAGTCAGGGATAGTCAGGTCGACCCTCCGCGTCGATGACGCGTAAGGGGTCAGAGGTTCGAGTCCCTCTACGGCCCACACTCTGACCAGGTCTTGGGATAGGAGATCGCAAATCGTCGCCTGGGTCACCGCCGACTCAGGCGCCCAGAACGCCCTTTTGTTACCGCCCTGGAGAAGCTCCCCACAGGGTTCTGGGGGAGATGACAAGGCTCGTTCCGAAGAGAGGAAGACTTCTGTTCGGGACCGAATCAGCCTTTTGAGCCGTGCCTTCGATTGGAATAGCACCCTCGTCGACGGCATCAATTGTGCCCGAGCCTGATCTGATCTCGGGGTCCTCAACCACAAACCTCGTGAAGATCCCCTGAGACAACTTCGTCGGTCACCCTTTGCTCACCCGCGATCTGACACCGTCGGACCCCGTCGCGATTTCGCTCACTTCGAGTGGCACCTCGTGTCTCACGATGATGTGCACGTCGATCCCGGCGGCGATGGCCATGCGTTGGACTCTCTGGGCAATCGATCCACCGCGTAGCATTTTCCACCATCGGCTGTGCTGACGGGAGCCGAGCACGACCTGGGTAATGCGCGTATCGCGCGCGAATTGGATGATCATCTGAGCAATGTCATCGCCTCGTAACTCAACCCAGCGCGCTCCAACCTCAGTAGCCACAAGACGTAGATCGTCGAGAGAGTCATTGTCGGAGCGGGTCGCGTCATCGCCGATCACGACATGGACAACATGGAGCTCGCCCTGGAGTCTGGCGGCGATACGCGCGGCGCGACGTAACACAGCTTCGGTACCAGGCGCGCCGGTTACGGCCACCATGATGCGCTCGGTTGGCTCCCAGGCCACTCCGCTCTGCTGACGGCTGAGGAATTCGAGCAGCTCGTCTTCCGGCTCGTCGGCAAGGAATCGGAAAGCGAGTTCACGAAGCGCAATGAGGTTGTCAGATCGGAAGAAGTGGTTCAGAGCCTGTGGAACCATCTGAGGTGAGTAGATCTTTCCGTCGAGCAGTCGTCGGCGAAGCTGCTCGGGAGAGGAATCGACCAGCTCTATCTGGTCGGCTCTGCGCACCACCGAATCCGGCACGCGTTCGTGCACCGGCGCTCCCGTCAACTGTTCAACTGCATCCGCAATGCTCGCAAGGTGCTGGATGTTGACTGTCGTGAGGACATTGATCCCCGCCTCAAGAAGCTCGACTACCTCCTGCCACCGCTTCTTGTACTTCCCCGTGCCGGGCACGATCGTGTGCGCGAGTTCATCGACGAGGGCAAGTCCTGGCTTTCGCAAGAGGACTGCGTCCAGATTCATTTCCTGAATGCGCGTACCTCGATAGACAACCTCGCGATACGGGACGACTTCAAGCCCATCGAGCAGTGCTTCCGTGGGTGGCCGGCCGTGACACTCGGCGTAGCCGACCACGACGTCGATTCCGTCTTCAAGCCGACGGTGGCCCTCGCTTAACATCGCGAAGGTCTTCCCGACCCCGGGTGCAGCGCCGAGGTAGACGCGGAAACGACCTGCGGTCTCCATGACCTCGGTGACGTTCGATTCCGTCGAAGCGGCCCCGCTTACCCCTTCATCGATTCCGAGCGATGTTGGTGTGGGTACCTGTTCGTGCATCGTGGATTCCACGTTCACACGAGTGCGGCCGTCAAGGTCGGGCGGCAATGGCATTGGGGCGGCTTTCCGTGCCCTCTCGGGCACTTGTACGGCGCGCCCGTGTCAACGGATTTGTCAACGTAAGTCAACGCGACCACCAATCTCAGGACCCAACTAGACCACATGTGGGGGAGTGGGCACCCCTCCTGACCTCGCCAGACTCTCCAAATCTCTTCGGACTCCACGACAGCCACGAAAGTGACGCGCAAGGCGATTAGAGGTTCAGGTCCTCTACGGCCCACCCTTCTGAAACCGACTTGGGCACCATGACGGTCGCCGATCCTGGCGCCATCACAGTGCCTTCCTCTGTCTCAGTCCATACCTCGAGGTCAACGACTGTCTCCCTGCCTTGGTCGCGAAGTGCCACAATCCTTCCGCGTGTGATCGTCGTGAGTCCACGGAGGTTTGGCGCGCGGAACTGACAAGCGACTTCCAGGATCTGCCCATCGTCTCCAATCCATTGGCGCAACGCCGCGTGGAGGTAGGCGAACTGGAGGTTCCCCATGCCAAATGCGCCCGGATTGCCAGCACGCCTTCCGGCGTCATCGTCCATGTGAATCGGAACGAACTCGTCGTTCACCGCAGCAAACCGATTCCACGCATGGAAGCCGGACATGCGTTCAAACGTCGGTATGTCTTGGCCTACCTCGATCTGCACTAGTAGCGAATCCCTATGGCTCGTATGACCTTCACCGTCTGATCGTTCTGATTCGTCCAAGTCGCTTCGGTACGAGTGATGAGCATCAGACCGAGACGGCTCTGCCTTTCTTGATAGTCGAGAAGTGTGGTCTCGCTCGATGTGATCACGTCGCCAGGCTTCATCCGCACTCCGTAAGAGACTTCGATACCACCGTTGAGGATGAAGGTGGTGTCGGGGCTTCGGACTCCAAAGGCTGATTCGGGTCCGGAGTCGCGAATCGGACCCTCCCACGTGGGTGCCATCACAGGTCCTTCGGCAGTGAACCAGGCAAAGGGGTTGAACTCTTCGGGCGTAACAACCCCCCCGTGCGAGGTCGTCGCGGCATATTCCTCGTCCCAGAACAACCGAGGTGGGACTTCCGGGTAGTAAATGGCGATGGCCCACTTGCGGATGTCCGAAAGCGAGATCGGGACGGACCTTCGTCGGGACCCAAAGGTCCGACCCACCAGCGCACGCATCTCGTCGCTGATCCAGCTTTTGGGCACATCTCGACGCTATTGCATTGCGCAGTGATGTGATCTGGGCAATGGTCCTCGCGGATCGAGATAGGCGAAGTCGGCCGGCCTGCGGGAGCGATTCATCGACCGTCCTAGGTTGCCGCCGGCCTAGATCGCCGACTTGCCGCCTATTGCCACCCGCCTATACCGAGTTACGGGTCTCTGCTGACCGCCGGGCCCAAGGCTCACGGTACCCAGATCAGGGCCGACTGGTCTCAGCGTGTCGGGTGGAGCTGGGGGTGATGTCGCCCAGGATCCGCCGGGGCGACATTCCTGGTCAAGGAAGAGCGGGCGTTGAGTGAGGTCGATCCAGCGGATCGAGGACGTCGTAGAACGCCCGTGACACTTTGATTCGGTATGGCCGCACTGAGCCGATCTTCAGTTCAAGAACCTTCCCCGCCAGCGGATCGACGACACCGACCGCGAAGCGACAAACGAACCCGCCTCCGGTGCCGGCCGCGTCGATGAAACCACCATAGGGAAGGGAGAAGTGCCTGTTCGAGTCCCGACCGGTCGCTGTATAGATTTCGACTCGCACCGACCGTTTCATCTCCCGAAATGCCCCCGACCCCACGCAGCCGGTGAACTGAGCTGGGTTGGGACTCGTCGCGTGCCAACTTCCTTTGATGATGAACGACCCCTCGATGAGGCGGGGTGGTTTCACCGGGATCGGTGGTCGGGGAGTCGTGTCCTGGCAAGGAAGGCTCTGTGGAAGGAAGGACACTCCCTCGGTCAACGCACCGGCCTGGTACTCGAACCGTGCGATCCCGCGGCTCGAGACGCTCCATTGCAGAGAGTTCCCGGTCTCGGCCGTCCAAGCGCTGTCTGGCGACAGAGCGCACACCGTCTGGGTTGCCGACGTGCCGTTCGACAGACGGAGCTCAGAGCCCATGCTTCCCTGGGTCCCGGTGAAGAAGGTCGCCGCGGTGCCACCGCCTTCCCCGACCAGGACTGCCTCCGGCGCCGCGAAGTAGAGAGAATCATCGGGATTCCACACGATGTTGAACCGTTTGAAGGGGTAGAAGTTCGGGGGTCCCAGCTTGTTCGCCCCCGGACACCCGTTCCCACTGAGGATGCACTTGGGGTAGTGGGGCTTCCCGAGCTTCGTGGTCGTGGTCACCTTCGGAGTCTTCGACGGTCGAGGGGGGGGCCTTTCGGTCCAGGTGAAGAACGGAGACGGTCCGAGCAGCGAGTCGTAGAACCGGATCTTGTCGGTCGAGACCACCGATCTGAGGGTGATGGTGGTCGGAAACGTCAACACCACCGATCCGACCGGTCCTTGGCAGCCGGCGTAACCCGTGGACCCCGCGCACAGCCAGGTTGCCCCTGGCTTGAGGACCCCTAAACCCCGGAGCACCGCTACTCGAGGATGCGCGACCCATCGACCGACCGCGTTTTTTTCGAACATCACCATGTTCTGCACCCAGAACGGCGCCAAGACGCCAAGTGAAGGGCCAGTTTGAAAGAGCGATCGATCTTCTGTCGGAGTGCTTTGCACCACGAAGAAGTTCTGCTGGAGGCTGAAGCACCCCGATGCGCCCATCAGAGCCAGGGTGCAGACGGACCCCGACACCTCTGGAGCCGATTCCCAGGTGAGCGTGTTGGTGACCTGGGAGATCGGGGAAGGGGTCACCGGGCGAGACGGCAAGGAATCTGGCCCGATCAGATTCGATGAGTTTCTCGCGGCGACCCGGAACCGATAGGTGGCGTTGTCGTCCAGGTAGTTCACGGTGGTATGAGTGGTCGAGGAAGGCACCGAAAAGTGCCCCTCTGCGTTGTTCCGTAAGACCCAGACGATGTAGCTCTTCAGGGGCGCACTACCCGTGGTCTTCGGCGCGATCCAGCTCACCGTGGCCTGGCCGTCCGTTGCTCTCGCGATCACATGGGACGGCGCACTTGGCGCTCTCAGACGCGATGCGGCTGTGGCGGTCGAACCACTGACAGTGAGCGAGCAGGTCACGACAAAGGCGGGAATCAGAAGGACCGTTGCTCGCCTCCTTTGATCCCCATGTTGCCCGCGAAATCGCATTTCCGTAGACGCCATTGGAAACCAAAGCTGCCCTCGGTGCCCGAAACGAATGAGGCAGCAAGTTCACTCGGTCCCAACCTACAAACACACCTTCGGGACCCTTGGTAGAGCGCGTTTGTCGGGTTCCAAACGACGTTGAATTGCTCATGTTGACAGGTGACCGGGCACCCATTTCCGGCCCAGGGTACAGGTGGGGACAGCTGCTCTTCGGATCACAGTGTTCGGGGTCGTCGCCGCAGAGCCCGTCTTTGAGCGAGAACGTGGTTCCGACGGCACGAGGATCGGGGAGACCCCGGGAGGGAGTTCTCAGAAGCGAACCCCTGTCCTGGCCACGACCGATCCGACCGCAACGGTCTTGCGATCACCCCCTGACTATGCCAGCGGTCAGCCGTCCTTCAAAGATCACGTCTTGAAGGACTCGATACCGGAGATCTCGAGCTCACGACTAGCCTCTGAAAGCGGCCGGGTCCGTTGCAGCACCCGTCACCACCAGGTGCACGGGCCCGTCGAGCGGCGGACCCGGGGTGGAGATCAATGACGCGGCTCACGAACGCCGCAGCCACCTCCACCTGGGCGTCCAAGCAGGTCTTTATACCCTGGCCCCAAGGGGGCAATTCCGGCAAGCTCGATTGAAAACGGCCCGGGACGCGTGCCTGGTCAGGAGCTCATTCGATGTTGAACGTCCAACCCATCCCCACTGCATCCGAGCGCATCAACGAGATCCGGGGGCTCACCGCCGAGATCGTTAACAAGGAGATCCTGCCGAACGAGAACCTGCTCTGGGCGGTTCGGAACAACGCGAGCGCCACGGAGAGCGACATTGCGGCGAGCCGGGCGGCGCGTGAGCACATCGAGACCAAGGTCCGCCAGGCCGGACTGTGGGCTCCCCATCTGCCAGAGGAATACGGCGGCGCCGGCCTCGATTTCCTCGAGCTCGCCTACATGAACGAGGTGCTCGCCTACGCGGTTGGCGGGGCGGCCCTCTTCGGCGTGGTGGCCCCGAACTCGGGAAACCAAACCCTGCTCGTGCGGTATGGGACCGACGAACAGAAGCAAAAGTGGCTCATTCCCCTCATCGAAGGGAAGCTCCAGTCGGGCTTCTCGATGACCGAGCCCGACGCAGCGGGTTCCGATCCGCGCTCCCTCCGCACGACCGCACGCCGAGACGGGGAGGAGTGGGTGATCAACGGGCACAAGTGGTTCACCTCAAACGGCAAGCGGGCCGACTTCTTCATTGTCATGTGCCGCACCGAGGATCCCGATGGTGACGGAAGGGGCAACGGGGCGATGACTCAGATCATCGTGCCGCGCGACACGCCTGGGGTCGATGTGCTCCGCGGCATCAACGTCTGGGGTGTGGAGAGCGACCACTGCGAGATCGTCTACGAGGACGTTCGGGTCCCCCTCGAGAACCAGCTTGGCGCAAGGGGCAGTGGACACCAGGCGGCCCAGGACCGCCTCGGGGCCGGTCGCGTCTACCACTGCATGAACTCGGTCGGCCAGATGTGGCGCGCGTTCGACCTCATGGTCCAGCGGGCCCGCGAGCGCGAGGTTCACGGCGGATTGCTCAGGACCAAGCAGTTCATCCAGGGCTTCATCGCTGACTCTTACATGGACATCCAAGCTTCTCGGCTTATGACCATCCACTGTGCGGAGCGGTTAGCCAACGATGAAGACGCCCGCACCGACATCTCGGCCATCAAGGTCTTTGTGCCGAACGCGTATATGCGGGTCGTCGACCGAGCAATCCAGGTCTGGGGCGCGGCCGGCGTGTCCGGAGACCTGCCGTTGTTCGCGATGTTCCAGGGAGCACGGACCCTGCGACTGGCCGACGGACCTGACGAGGTCCACCGGATCCTGATCGCGAAGAACGTCCTGACCCAGTTCGACCACGGGGTCGGCTGGGACTTCGGAAACTGAGTCGCCAGGGGATCGTGCAAGTACAGCGTGACGACCGCGGGTGCGGTGGTCATCGGCCACTTTGGGGTGCCGACGAGGTATCGGTGCCGGGCCCCCTGCGTCACCGTGCAAGGGTCCGACCGTGTCGCCAGCACGAGTCGCTACAGAGGCATGCCGACCAGTCGGCGCGGGGCGCCGGCGGCGGCCGCGTCGGCCGCCAGCCACGTGCGATAGCCGCCGTCGAGGTTTCGTGCCTCAAAGCCGAGCTCATGGGCGAGCGCCGTCGCGGTGTGGCCCCGGTGGCCCACCTCGCAGTAGATGACTAGGCGTCCGGGTCCCGTCCGAATCTTCTCCCGCAGTACATCGACCGGGACGTTGCGCGCCCCCGGGATCGCGCCGTTGGCGTACTCCTTTTCCGTCCTCACATCGAGCAGCGTCCACCCTGCGGAGATCAGTGGGTCCAGCTCGTCGTAGGAGACAAGTTCACAGGCCCCTGACCGGACGTTTTCGGCCATGTAGCCGAGCATGTTGACCGGGTCCTTGGCCGACGAGAAGGGCGGTGCGTAGGCGAGTTCAAGATCAGCCAGCCGCTCGGCCGACACGCCACCCTCGATGGCGGTGGCGAGCACGTCGATCCGCTTGTCGACACCGGCCCGCCCCACCGCCTGCGCGCCGAGGATGGCCCCGTCGTCGGGGTCGAAGAGGAGCTTCAAGGCCATCGGCTCGGCCCCCGGGTAGTAGCCGGCGTGGTGCAGCGGGTGCGAGTGCAGCGCCCGGTACGG
>Ga0116216_10000186_pt1 | contig 56403 bp, 56 predicted proteins | sample Sb_taG_11_FD_89696 | JGI IMG/M metagenome (GOLD analysis project Ga0116216, IMG submission 89696) | Peat soil microbial communities from Weissenstadt, Germany - Sb_50d_3_AS metaG | ecosystem: Environmental > Terrestrial > Soil > Wetlands > Peat | place: Germany: Weissenstadt | collected 2010-09-21 | reverse complement strand
TCAGACCGGAGGCGGCGGGCGCAACGCTAGCGATGACCTCCAAACCGGACATGCATCGCCGCTCCCCTTGATTAGCAGTAGAGAAGATGTGATCCACGTCGCAGGCGTCGTAGGTCTCGCAGAGAGTCGTCGTCGGGGCCCTGGGGTCGCTCGAGTTCGGGTCGTTCGGTTCGCTTGATCTAGGCACCGCTCAGGCACGTGTCGGGCCGCTGGAGACCATTCACCAGCGTTCGGTACCCGTGGGGACCGTTCGCTAGCGCTTCGGGACCCGTCGGTACCGTTCAGGGAAAATATGTTCCTTTTTGGGCTCCTCGCCGCCTATTTGGGGGTGAAGGACGGAAACGTCCGTCGTCCAGAAAGGAGCAACGATGGATGCACGAGCAGACACGAACGTCGTCAGGGTCCCCCACGTGGAGCCGCTCCTGCTAACCGCCGATGACGTTGCGGCCACGCTCGCCATCGGCCGTACCAAGGTCTACGAGCTGCTGGCGTCTCGGGCACTCGAGTCGGTCCGGATCGGCACATGCCGGCGGATCCCCGTTGTCGCCCTGCAACGCTTCGTCGAGGCTCTCCAGGCCGACCAGAACGATGACCTGGGACCCGGGCGGAGAGCGAGGGGAGTCACGGTCGGCGCCTATCCTGAGGACCTCGCGACGGACGCCTCGAGGCCACGGGCCTGGTAGGCGGGAAGCCGCCAGGACGTAGCACCGGTAGCTCGGAGGAACCTGGTGGTGGGCAGACGCCGAGGGCACGGCGAGGGCTCGATCTACCGCCGGAGCGACGGGGCGTGGGTGGGAGCAGTCCATCTCGGCTCCGAGGGCGGTAGACGACGACGAAGGGTCGTCTACGGCAAGACCCAGGCCGAGGTCTGGGCCCGACTTCGTGAGGCCCAGCGGCAGTTCGAGGGTGGGCACGATCCTGCTCCGGAGCGCCTCACCGTCGAGCAGTTCCTCGGTGACTGGTTGGAGCGAGTGCTGCCCGGAACGGTCAACGAGCGCAGCGAGGACACCTACCGCGGCGTCGTTCGGCTGTACATCGTGCCGACGATCGGCTCGATCCGTTTGGCGAAGCTCGTGCCCAGTGACGTGAGCCGGATGCTCGTGGCGCTCGAGCGACGGGGCCTGGCGGCCGAGACGAGGCGCCAGGCCCGAGCGGTGCTCCGGAGGGCGCTTCGGATAGCCGAGCAGGACGGATTGATCCCCCGCAACCCGGCGGCGATCGCCGACGGCCCGAGGATCCCTCGGCGAGAGGGACGCACGCTCACCCCCGACGAAGCCCGCCGGTTCCTCGAGGCAATCGAAGGCGAACGGCTCGAAGCGGCTTACGTGCTCGCCCTGGCCCTCGGTCTCCGCCGGGGCGAGGTCCTGGGCCTCTCCTGGCACGACGTCGACCTCGACGCCGAGGCGCCCGTGCTCGTGGTCCGCCGGCAGGTGAACCGTGGTCGTCGGGGGCTCGAGCTGAGTGAGCTCAAGACCTCGAGCAGTCGGCGGACTCTGTACCTCTCGGATCCCGTCGTCCAGGTCCTCCGGCGCCGGCGACTGCAGCAACGCAAGGAGCAGCTGGCGGCCGGTCCGCTCTGGATGGACCGGGACGACCTTGTCTTTACCTCGCCGCTCGGCGGCTTCTTGGACACGACCGCCTTCGGCAAGAGCGTGCCCAGACTCGCTGAGCGGGCCGGCCTCGGGCACTGGACACTCCACGAGCTCCGACACTCGTGCGCCTCGCTGCTGCTGGCGATGGGCGTGCCCTTGGAGGTGGTGTCCGAAACGCTGGGACATGCGTCGATCCGGATGACCAAGGACGTCTACGGTCATCTGCTCGCCCCTTCGAGGATGCAGGCGGCCGAGGCGATGCGGAGAGCCCTGTGGGCCGACGCCGAGCCCGGTGCGGATCGGTTGGCTACAAACTTGGCTACAAACGACGAATCGTCGCGCGCTCGCAAGCCTCTGACCTGGGGGAACGTGCGCCCCGGGGGATTCGAACCCCCAACCTGCGGATTAAGAGTCCGTTGCTCTGCCGTTGAGCTAGAGGCGCACCCGGGAGTGTAGGCGCGGTCGCCGGGCCGATGGTCCGAGCTGAGCGCCCTACCGATCGGGCTCGAGACCTGGGTCCCTCCCGATCCGGTTGGCCCGGGTAGGGGTGGCGAGGTCGTTGGTAGGGTCGCCGGAAAGGCCGACCGAGCTGGGAGTGGCGATGCGTTCAGCCAAAGACTGGAGCGACCGGGCCGAAGGGGTCGAGCCGGAGCAGGGAGCGGAGACGCCACCCGTCACGCAGGCCGAGCAGCTCCACCGGATGGCCCTTGCCTTCCCGAACGAGACGGCCTACGTCGTGGTCGACCAGGGCCGGATGACCTACGCCGAGTGGGACGCCGGCGTGAGCCGGCTCGCCCGCGGGCTGATTGCCTCCGGGGTCGCCCCGGGGGACCGGGTCGGCGTCCACCTCAGCCACGAGAACGCGCTCCGCTGGATGACGGGCTACGCGGCGGCCCACCGGGCCGGTGGGGTGGCGGTGCCGATGAACCCCCGGCTGGCCCCGCTCGAGATCGCCCACATGCTCGAGCACTCGGCGGCGACGGCTCTCATCGCCGACGGCCCGCTCGTCGCCCAGGACGCCGGGGTGGCGCCGAAGACGTTGTCGTTCATCGTCGACGCCAGTCGCGAGGGGCTGGCGGGTGCCGACGGGGCGTCCGTCCCGGTCCTCGCCTGGGACCAGTTCCTCGACGACGACGCCAGCGCGTTCCAGGTGCCGCGGACCGACGACGACTTGGCGGACATCCTCTATACCTCGGGGACGACGGGACGCCCCAAGGGTGTGGCGGTCCACCACGGGGCCCACTCGATGATCAAGATGGGCAAGCCAGTCTTCACGGGTGGCGGGTGGCTGCACGCCAGCCCGATGTACACGTTCGCCGGGGTGTCGTCGGTCTTCAACCCCATGCTGCTGGGGCTGACCGGGATCTACCAGCCCCGTTTCGACGCCACCCGCTGGCTGGAGGTGGTCGAGGAACTGCGTCCCGTGGCTGTGTTCCTTGTTCCGGCGATGGCCCACCTCCTCCTGGAGCACCCGCAGTTCGAGGAGGCCGACCTGTCCTCGGTGATGATGTGCTCGGTCGGTAGCGCACCGCTCTCGCCGTCGGTCCTCGAGCGTCTCCAGAACCGGATGCCGCACGCTGTCGTCTCGAACAACTACGGCATGACGGAGGCCGGTACCGCCTACTGCCTCATGCCGCAGGGTGAGGCGGTCAAGCGCCCGGGGTCGGTCGGCAAGATGGCCGGGCCGGCGACCGTCAAGATCGTCGACAGCGAGGGGAACGAGCTGCCGCCGGGCGAGGTCGGCGAGGTGCGTCTGCACATACCGGGTCGCCATCGCGTGTACTACAACGACCCCGAGGCCACGGCGGCCATGTGGGTCGACGGTTGGCTGCACACCGGGGACCTCGGCAAGCTCGACGAGGATGGCTACCTCTACATCGTCGGGCGGGACAAGGACGTCATCATCCGCGGTGGCAACAACATCCACGCCCTCGACGTCGAGAACGTGATGGTCACCCACCCGGCGGTGTCCGAGGTGGCCATCGTGGGTGCTCCCCACGCCGTGCTCGGTGAGGACGTCGCGGCCTTCGTGGTCCTCCGCCAGGGGGCCACGGCGACACCCGAGGAGCTCCGCGAGTTCGGCCTGAGCCAGCTGGCCGACTACAAGGTGCCCCGCCACTGGTACTTCGTCGACGAGCTCCCGCGGAACGCTACCGGCAAGGTGGTGAAAAAGGAGCTGCGGGCGCGCCTCGAAGAAGCGCCGGCGTCCTGAGCCGGCATTCCTCGTGAGGTCACCGGGGCGCGCCGCCGTCGGTCTCTCGGCGGCCGCGCTGGCCGCCCAGTACCTGCCGAGTGTGGTGACGCTCGGGCAGTGGACGGCGCTGCGGGCTCTTCCCGGAGGCCTGTGCCGTTGGCGGGGGCCGGTGGTCGGGAAGGTGGCCCTCACCTTCGATGACGGACCGAGCCCGGAGGCCACGCCGGCCTTCTTGGACGAGCTCGAGGCCCTCGGCCTGCCAGGCACCTTCTTCTGCCTTGGGGAGCACGTCCGTCGGCACCCCGACCTGGTGGCCGAGATCCGGCGTCGGGGCCACCAGGTGGAGCTGCACGGGCAGCGTCACTCGCACCACCTGGCCCGGTCGCCCCGCTGGGTCGACCGGGACCTCGGCCAGGCCGTGGACTCCCTGCGTTCGTGCGGCGTCACTCCCCGTTGGTACCGGCCGAGCTACGGCCAGGCGACGGGCTCCACGCTCCTCTTCGCCCGACGCCATGGGCTGCGCACGGTGCTCTGGTCGGCCTGGGGCAAGGAGTGGACGACCGACGACCCGACGGCGGTCGCCGACCGAGTGGCCGGTGGCCTCGGGCCCGGGGCCATCGTGCTGCTGCACGACGACGACACCTTCGGCCGTCCGGGGATGTGGCGGACCGGGCTGGCGGCACTGCCGTTGATCGCGGCCGAACTGCGCCGCCGTCAGCTGGAGGCGGTCACCTTCGACCGCCTGATGGGGTCCGACGCTGCTCCCGCCGGACCGGTGGCGAACGGCGCGGTCAGCCGGCCGGGACCTGGAGGGACTTGACCTCGAGGAACTCCTCGATGCCGAAGGGCCCGAGCTCCCGACCGATGCCCGACTGCTTGTAGCCGCCGAACGGGGCCACCGAGTTGAAGCCGCCGCCGTTCACGTCGACCTGGCCGGTCCGCAGCTGGCGGGCCACCCGCTCGGCGTGCTCGTTGTCGCCGGCCCAGACGCCGCCGGCCAACCCGTAGATCGTGTCGTTGGCGATCTCGATGGCCTCTTCCTCGGTGTCGTAGGGCATGATCGACAGCACGGGGCCGAAGATCTCCTCCTGGGCGATCGTCATGTCCGGCGTCACCTCGGAGAACACGGTCGGGCGGACGAAGAAGCCCTTGTCCAGGCCCTCGGGCGGCTCGGCGCCGCCGGTGAGGAGCTTGGCCCCCTGGTCGAGGCCCTTCTGGATGTAGCCCCGTACCCGGTCGCGCTGCACGGCCGAGACGAGCGGGCCCAGACGGCTGTTGCTGTCGAAGGGGTCACCCGGCGTGTAGGTCTCGGCCGCCGACACCGCCAGCTCCTCGGCCTCCTGCAGCTTCGAGCGGGGGACGAGCATGCGGGTGAGGGCCGAACAGGTCTGACCCGAGTTGATGTAGCAGGCGAAGACGCCCCCGGTGACCGCCGTGGCCAGGTCGGCGTCGTCGAGGATGATGTTGGCCGACTTACCCCCGAGCTCGAGGGCCACCCGCTTCACCGACTCGGCCGCCAGTTGCATGACCCGCTTGCCGGCCCGTGTGGAGCCGGTGAAGGAGACCATGTCGACCTTCGGGTGCGAGGCGATGGCCTCGCCGACCACCGGTCCGGTGCCCGACACCAGGTTGAACACGCCGGGCGGCAGGCCGACCTCGTCGAGCACCTCGGCCAGCAAGAAGGCGTTCAGCGGGGCCACCTCGCTCGGCTTGAGCACCACGGTGCAGCCGACGCCGATGGCCGGGGCCACCTTGTTGGCGATCTGGTGGAGCGGGTAGTTCCAGGGCGTGATGGCGCCCACCACCCCGACGGGCTCCCTCACGATCAGCGAGGTGCCGAGCTTCTCCTCGAAGGGATACTCCGCGATGCGCTGGGCGACGTCGGCGAAGGTGCCGATGGGCAGGCCGGCCTGGACCAGCTTGGAGAGGGAGAGGGGCATGCCGACCTCGTGGCTGATCAGCTCGCCGATCTCGTCCATCCGGGCGGCGAGGCTCTCCGACACCCGGGAGAGCAGCTTGGCCCGCTCCTCGACCGAGGTGGCCGACCACTCCTTGAAAGCCCGGGCCGCCGCCTCGGCGGCCCGGTCCACGTCCTCGGCCGTGCCGTCCGGGATGGTGCCGATGACCTCTTCGGTCGTCGAGTCGATGACGTCGAGCGTGCCGCTCCCAGAGGAGGGGACCCACGCCCCGTCGATGTAGATCTTGTCTCGGACGTCCATCGCCACTCCCTGCTCAACGATCGGTCCACGGGGCCCGGCGGGGTCGCCGCACGCTCCACGACCGGCAGTTCACCGGCGCCTCCGAGGCTAGTGGGATTGCCGGCCAACCGCCCCGGCGACGGAAACGAACCACCCGTCGGCGCTCACGGCCCGGGCGTTACCATGGCGGGCCCGACCGCCCGGACGGAGTCCTTTGGTCCGCCGCCCGTCGAGGAGGCCCCATGCCCAGCTTCGTGGAGAAGGCACCCGAGGCCGTCCTGGCGGCGGCCAAGAAGATGCTGGCGCTCGGCCTGGTCGAGGGGACGGCCGGGAACATCTCGGCCCGCCAGGAGGACGGCAACGTCTGCATCACGCCTTCGTCGATCGACTACACCGAGATGCGCCTGGAGGACCTCGTGGTCGTCAACCCGGCCGGGCAGGTGGTCTCGGGGCACCGGTCGCCGTCGTCCGAGAAGCTCCTCCACCTCCAGTGCTACGCCGCCTTCGACGACATCGGCTCGGTGATCCACAGCCACCCGGTGTACGCCACGATGTTCGCCGTCTCGCACCTCGAGGTCCCCGCCACGATCGACGAGTTCGCCGTCTACGTCGGCGGTGACGTCCGGTGCACCGAGTACGCCATGAGCGGCACCGAGGAGCTCGGCCAGAACGCGGTGAAGGCCCTGGACGGGCGGGGCGCGGCCCTCATCGCCAACCACGGGATGGTGGCGGTCGGGCCGAACCCCGACAAGGTGCTGCACATCACGGCGCTCGTCGAGCGCAACGCCCAGATCATCTTCGGCGCCTCCCAGCTGGGCACGGTCCACCCGTTGCCCGAGGAGATCCAGAAGAAGTTCTCGGACCTCTACGTCAGCTGGATGCGCCACCACACCTGACATGGTCGACCTCGGCCTGACCGGGCGGGTGGCCCTCGTCACGGGGGCCAACCAGGGCATCGGGGCGGCCGTAGCCACGCGATTGGCCGCGGCGGGCGGGCAGCCGTTCCTGACCTACCTCCGCCTCGACCCGACCGCCCATGCCGGCGACCCCTCGTACCCGGCTGCTTACGACGAGCAGCGGGCGGCCGACGCCTCGGCCGTGCTCGAGACCATCCGGCAGGCGGGCGGGAGCGCGGCGGCCCTCGAGGCCGACCTCGGCCGGGCCCACGAGGTGCTGCGGGTGTTCGACGCGGCCGAGGAGCAGCTCGGCCCGGTCGAGATCCTGGTGCACTGCGCCAGCAGCTGGCTGCCCGACAGCTTCGCCGCGGCGGCCGGTGACCGCTTCGGCCGTCCGCTCGAGCCGGTGTCGTCGGCCAGCTTCGACCGCCAGTTCCTGGTCGACGCCCGGGCCAACGCCGTCCTCATCGCCGAGTACGCCCGCCGGCACATCGCCCGCGGGGCGACCTGGGGTCGCATCGTGACGATGACGAGCGGCGGACCCGACGGGTTCCCCGAGGAGGCCTCCTACGGCGCGGCCAAGGCCGCCCTCGAGAGCTACACGATGTCGGCCGCCCGCGAGCTCGGTCGGTTCGGGGTGACGGCCAACGCCGTGCAGCCCCCGATCACCGACACCGGCTGGGTCACCGGGGCCGTGCGGGCCACGGCGGACGCCGCCCGGGCGGCCGGACGGCTGGGTGTGGCCCAGCCCGAGGAGGTGGCCGACGTCGTGCTGCTCGTGCTGGCCGACCAGGCGAGTCGCCTGAGCGGCCACGTGCTCCGTCTGTGGTGAGCGGTCGGCCCGTGCTCAGCCCTCGGGATTGAGCGCCGACGCCGGCACGGTGTCCTTCGGCGCGGCGACCCGGACCCGCTCACCCCAACGGCTGAAGCTGATGCTGAGACGGTCCCGCTTCGTCACACCGGTCCCGCGCTCGACGAAGAGCACCGGCAGGCTGGGCCGGCCGGTCGAGAGGTAGAGCGTGGCCGGACCCGTCTGGCCTTCGAGGGCGAGGAGCGTCCCCCGCCCCCGCACCGCGACGACGTTCGTGCCGCCGAGCTGCTGGTTGCTGAGGGACAGGGTCCCCCTGAGGGACAGCTCGGCCAGCACGGCGGCCGGGGAGACGGCGTGGACGAGCGAGGCGAAGCTCTGCTGGGTCGTGGGTACGTAGATCCACTTGCCGTCGAAAGGGCGGGTGTAGGCCGAGTTGAGCCGCAGGTATTCGATCAGCCCGAGGTTGTTGCCGCGGTAGTAGAGGCCGCCCGGGGCGACCCGGGTGGTGAGGATCCCGACCCCCTTCCCCTGGCGGATCGTCGCGGTCTGGTCGTCCCAGCGCGAGGAGGCGTCCCCGACGATGGTGACCGCCTCCGACCCGACCGTGGTCGTGGCCACGTAGTGGAACGAGCGGGTGCCGGCCGCGGCGAGCGCCTTGGTCACGAGGGCGCTCGGGGTGGCCGACGCAGGCGAGGCCGCGGCCGGCTGCAGGAGGCCGTCAGCGAGGCAACCGGCGGCGACCGCGACCGCCGCCGCGGTGACGGCGAGACCCGCGCTGCCCCGTCGTCGCATCAGGTCGACGCTAACCGGGGGGTTTCGGGGACGGGCGTCACGGGTCGCCCCTCGCCGCATCGACCGCTACGGTGCTGGCCGTGCAGACCCGCCGGCTCGGACGCACCGGTCACGCATCCTCGCTCGCCATCCTCGGCACCGCGGCCTACTGGGACGGCCAGCCCGAGGACGTGGCGGCCTCCTTCGATGCCGCGTTGGCCGCGGGGGTGAACCACGTCGACGTGGCGCCGCAATACGGGCGGGCCCAAGAGCTCGTGGGTCCGCTCCTGCCGGCCGTGCGCGACTCGGTCTTCGTGGCCTGCAAGACGCTCCGGCACAACAAGGAGGGCGTTCGCCAGCAGCTGGAGGAGTCGCTCGGGCTGCTCCGCTGCGACGCCTTCGACCTCTACCAGCTGCACGCGGTGACCGACCTCGACGAGCTCGATCGGCGGGCCGGTGCGGTCGAAGCCATCACCGCGGCCCGGGACGAGGGCCTCACCCGGTTCGTGGGCATCACCGGCCACGGGCTCGAGGCGCCCGTCGCCCACCGGGAGGCCCTCCGCCGTTACGACCTCGACACGGTCATGTTCCCGGTCAACCCGCGCCTCTGGGCCGACCCCGGCTACCGCCGGGCGGCCGAGGCCCTCCTCGAGGAGGCAGCCGGGCGCGACGTCGGGGTGATGGCCATCAAGGCCGTGGCCGCCCGACCCTGGGGGGACCGCCCGCACACCACCAACACCTGGTACGAGGCGTACACCGCGGCCGACGACGTGGCCCGGGGTGTCCGCTTCGCCCTCTCGGTCGAGGGCGTCCACGCCTTCTGCACGCCCGGCGACGTCGGAGTGGCCGCGGTGGCCATCGAGGCGGCGAACCGCTTCGAGCCGCTCGACGCCGCGGCCCGGGCGGCGGCCGAACGGGCGGTGGCGGCCGAGGAGCACATCTTCCCGATGCCGGTCGGCTGACCGGGCGGGGCGACCGACGAGGGGAGAGGACCGACGATGACCGCAGCGGACGTGTCGGAGCGCCTCATCGAGCTGGGCGCGGCCACCCTCGGCGAGTCCGGGGCGAAGGCCATGGTGCCGAGGATCCGGGCGGTGTGGCCGGGCGCCCTGGTGGCGGCGCCCGCCTACCCCGTCCGGTGCACGCCGGGCGACAACCTCGCGGTCCACGTCGGGGTGACCCGGGCGCCGGCCGGGAGCGTCCTCGTCGTCGACGTGGGCCTCGTGCCCGACCGCGGCTACTTCGGCGAGGTGCTCACGACGGCGGCCGAGGCCCGGGGCCTCGTGGGTCTCGTCATCGACGGCGGGGTGCGCGACCGGGCGGCCCTCGAGGCCCACGAGTTTCCCGTCTTCGCCACCACGCTCGCCCTGCGGGGGGCCACGAAGGCCTGGCCCGGGACGGTCGGCGCGCCGGTGCGGGTCGGCGAGGTCGAGGTGCGGGCGGACGACTGGGTCGTGGGCGACGCCGACGGCGTCGTCGTCGTGCCCGGCGACCAGCTCGACGCGGTGCTCGAGGCCGCCCTCGCCCGGACGGTGAAGGAGGAGGGCTTCTTCGAGTTGCTCCAGGACGGTGCGACCACGCTCGACCTGCTCGGGCTGGACGCCTCGCTCGTGACCGAGGTGTGACCGGCGCCGTGCGGGCCCGCCACCCCCCCGACCTCTTCGTCTACGGGACGCTGCAGTTCGCCCCGGTGCTCGACGCCCTCCTCGGGCGGGTGCCCCGCCTCGAGCCGGCGGTGCTCGCCGACCACGAGGTGGTGGGCCTGCCCGACCGGAGCTACCCCGGGCTGGTCCGCTCCGACGGCGGGGCGGCCGAAGGTTTCGTCTGCCCGGGGCTCGCCTCGCCCGAGTGGGACGTCATCGACGCCTTCGAGGACGGATGGTACGAGCTGGTCGTCGTGACGGCGCACAGCGGTGGCGAGCAGGTCGTGTGCGGGGCCTACCGGCTGCCGCCTGGTCAGACGGGGGACGGCGGCTGGTCGGCCGACGAGTTCTGCGCCACCGAGCTGACCCGCTTCACCGCGGCCTGCGCGGACTTCCGGGCCTCGCTCGGTCACGAGGTGACGAGGTTCGGCGGGGTGCGCCCGGCGAGGACGTCGGAAGCTCCCTGACAGGCCAGCCGGGCCATCCGGGTCCTCGTCTGCACGGTGGCGCTCCCGATGTGGGGGAGGAGCACGGTGCGGGGAGCGGCGAGGAGGCGGGGGTTGACCGTCGGCTCGCCGTCGTAGACGTCGAGCCCGGCGGCGAAGATCGTCCCGGCCTCGAGGGCGTCGGCCAGGGCCTCCTCGTCGACCACCGGGCCGCGGGCGGTGTTCACGAGCACCGCCGTCGGTTGCATGAGGCCGAGCTCGCGCCGGCCGATCAGGTGGCGGGTCGAGTCGTTGAGCGGCACGTGGAGGCTGACGACGTCGGCCACCTGGAGGAGGGCGTCGAGCGAGGCGACGTAGCCGGGGAACCCCGTGCTCTTCCTCGTGTGGTGGAGCACCTCCATGCCGAAGCCCTCGGCCCGCCGGGCCACCTCCCGGCCGATCCGCCCGTAGCCGACGAGGCCGAGGAGGGCCCCGTAGACGTCGCGCCCGAGGTGGTCCGTGGCGCTCCAGCCGGTCCAGCGGCCGGCCCGGAGGTCGGCCTCGGCCGACGACGACTGCCGGGAGGCGGCCAGGATGAGGAGGAAGGCCAGATCGGCGGTGGTGTGGTCGAGGACGCCGGGCGTGTTGCACACCGCCACGCCGAGCTTGTGTGCCGCGGCCACGTCGATGTTGTCGTAGCCGACGGCCGCGTTGGCCACGACCTTGAGCCGGCCGGCCGCGCCGGCGGCCAGGACCTCCCGGTCGACCCGGTCGGTCAGCTGGGAGACGACGGCCTCGAATCCCGGGGCCGCCTCGACCAGCTCGTCGTGGGTGAAGGCCACGTCGTCGGGCCGCTGCACCACCTCGTGGCCGGCGTCGGCGAGGGGGCTGAGCCCACCCTCGGAGACGTGGCGGGTGACGAGGACCCGTCCCACTCAGTGGGTCGTGTAGTCGATCGGTCCCGCGCCCTTCACACCGATGGCGAAGCAGAAGCAGTGGATCGGCGCGTGGTCGGTCACGGGCCGGATGGAGTGGATCTTGTCCGGCGGGATGTAGACGAGGTCGCCCTGGCCGATCTCGCGGTCCTCCCCGGCGATGGTCATGATGCCCCGGCCCGACATGACGTAATAGAACTCGTGGGTCGGGTGGGAATGGGGGTCGACGGCCCCGCCGCCCGCCACCTCGAACTCGTTCACGAGCTCGAGGAACCCGCCGTCGGTCAGGTCCTTGAACTCTCGGGACTGGACCATCCACCACACCGGCGTTGTGCCGTTGTGCTCGACGTGGGGCTCGACCTCCCGGATGTTGCGAACGTCCATGGCCATGGCTCGTGGCACCTCCACCTTCGTAGACTCGGCCTCTCAACCTAGATCGACTGCGCCTGGAGGTGCCGTGTCCGAGGCCGCCCACCGTCTCGAGCCCCGACCGCTGACCGAGAAGGACTGGGAGCCCTTCGGCTGGCTCCCCGTCGCCGACACCGACCCTGCCGACGGCGACCACCGACTCGCCTACGCTTGGGACGACGTCCACGTGAACCTGATCGGCCACACCCTCGACGAGGTGCCGACAGTCGAGGGCGGCCTCCGTTGCCAGGTCATGTACCGCCACGACACCCACACCCAGGTGCTCATGGCGATCGACCACCGCTCGGTCGTCGCGGTGGCCCCGGCGTCCCTCGAGTTCACCGGCCCCGACGACGCGGCGGAGGTGCGGGCCTTCCTGCTGGAGCCCCTGGAGCCCCTCGTGCTCAACCGGGGGACCTGGCACTGGGGCCCGTTCCCGGTGGGCTCGGCGTCGGTCAAGCTCTTCAACGTCCAGGGGCTGCGGTACGCCGAGGACAACCGAGCGGCCGACCTAGCGGCCGTCGGCGCGGCGGTTGACGTCCTCGTTGGCTGAGCCGGGAGGTCCGGCCGGCGGCCCGAGTCTCGACGAACTCGTCCGGGCGGTCAGCGTCGAGGGCGAGGGCGACGAGTACCGCGCCGACCCCGGGGTCTTCGGCGAGAGCCGGGTGTTCGGCGGCCTGGTCGTGGCCCAGGCACTCCACGCGGCGCTCCGCACCGTCGACCCCGATCGGAGCCTCCACTCGCTCCACGGCTACTTCCTGCGGCCTTCGCCGCCGGGCGCCCCGGTCGACCTCCACGTGGCCCGGTGGCGCGACGGTCGGTCCTTCAGCTCGCGGGGGGTGACGGCCACGGTCGACGGGGCGGTCACGTTCGAGCTCGCCTGCTCGTGCCACGTGGCCGAGGACGGCGAGACCTACGAGCCACCTGTCCTCGCCGGCGTGCCCGGCCCCGACGACCTGGCCTTCAGCGGCCAGGACTGGCCGTTCGACGTCCGGGACCTCGGGCCGGGCCCTCCGGCCGACGACGGCACCCGCTCCACGCGGCGGGTGTGGCTCCGCACGGTCGAGCGCCTCCCGGACGACCCGGCGCTCCATGCCGCGCTCCTCGCCTTCATGTCCGACATGACCGGGTCGTCGTTCCGGCCGGCCAGCTTGGAGGAGTTCGGGCGCCACACCGACGCCAGCCTGGACCACGCGCTGTGGTGCCACCGGCCGCTGCGGGTCGACGAGTGGATCTACTACGACCTCCGACCCCTCGTGAGCCTCGGGGGCCGGAGCACCGTGCGGGGCCTGCTCTACGGACCCGACGGGCGTCTCGGCGCCTCGATGGCCCAGGAGCTCCTCATCCGCCGGCTGGACGAGCCCCGCCCGCTCGGCCCGGCCGACCGGGCCTGAGGGCTGTCACTTCCCGTTACTTGTAGCCCTGCATGACGTGCTCGAACCACCAGTCCGGGGCGGCCTGCGTGAGCACCGCCATGTCCCAGTAGTCCCACCAGCGGACGATCTTGCCGTCCCGGAGCTCGTGGACCGAGGCCACGGGGAGGGCCATGGTCTCGCCGCTCGGCCAGCGCCAGTGCTCGACGTGTTCGGTGAAGACGAGGTCGCCGTCGGCGATGAGGTGACGCCGCTCGTCGCCGATCTCCTCCAGGGGCTCGAAGGCGAGGCGCAGCCGGGCGGCCACCTCGGCCGGCCCCCGGGCGACGTCGTCCTCCGGGCTGGCCACGTCGGTGTACTCCCCGTCCGGGGCGAACTTGGCCGAGAGGGCCTCGTAGTCCATCCGGTAGAGGTCGTCCCAGAAGGACTCGATGATCGCCCGGTTGGCCGCGGGGTCAGCCATGGTGCGCCTTCCCCCGTGCCCCGGTGCCCGGTGTGGCGTCGGCCGCCTTGGGTCGCCCCGAGGTCGTCCGGGCGACCTCGGCGGCCAACGACGGCGGGACCGGTCGGCAACCGCAGACCGCCGCGTGCTCGGCGTGCCACGCCACCCGCTGTTCGTGTGAGGCGTCCCGGGCGAGCCGGTGGTGTCGGTGCCATTCGGTGTTCACTGCGCCAGCTTGCCCGACGGCGGGCCGGCCTCGCCCGGTCTGGGGCGCACCTGTGGAGTGGGCCTGCGACAACGCTGTTCTCCTGTGCAAGGCTGGCCCGGCTCCGTTAGAAGTGTGACGCCCCGATGACACCCAGCGCGCGAATCGGGGAAGGATGAGTGACGATCAGCGGGCAACCAGGCCCGAGCGCCGGCCTCACCGGGAGGCAACGGCGATGACATTTGGCGATCAGTACAGTGACCGGCGGTCCGACGGGACGGGCCCGAGCAAGGGGGGCAATATGCAGGCGACGACGAGCAGGCCGACCAGCCAGCGGCGGGAGCGAGGGCCGCGAACGAGGGTGTCGCGGTGGTCGGTCCGCCTGGGCCTCCTCGGGGCGACGGCCCTCGCCCTCGGGGCCACCCTCGTGACCGGCCCGGCGGGGGCGCAGTCCTCCACCTCGAGTGTGCCGGGCATCACCCCGACGACGGTGACCGTGGGGTCCATCTCGACGCTCACCGGTCCCATCGCCTCCAACTTCGAGTCGCTCGTCCCGGGCATCCAGGCCTACTTCAGCTACATCAATGCGAAGGGCGGGGTGAACGGGCGCAGGCTGATCCTCAAGTACAACCTCGACGACGGCGGGAACCCGAGCCAGTTCAACAGCCTGACCCACACCCTCATCGACCAGGACCACGTCTTTGCCGTCGTCGGTGTGGCCACCGCCTTCTTCACGCCGAACTACTTCGTCGAGACGAAGACCCCGACCTATGGCTACAACGTGACCGGCAACTGGTCCCCCTACCCCAACCTCTTCGCCGCCGGCGGCTCTACCCAGTGCTACACGTGCGGGACCCCGTCCTTCGTCTGGTGGACGCAGCAGGTCCACGGCACCAACGTCGGCATCGTCGCGCTCAGCGTGAAGTCGTCGAACGCCTCGTGCGAGGCCTTCGGTTCGAACCTCGGGAAAGCCGGCATCAAGGTGGGATACACGGACTACCAGGTCAGCTACGGCGGGAACCTGGCGCCCGACGTCCAGCGCATGCAGCAGGCGGGGGTGAACACCATCATCACCTGCATGGACGTGAACGACAACCTGTCCATGGCCCGGGCCATCCAGCAGTATGGCTACAAGGGTGTCAAGCAGCTCTGGCTGAACGGTAACGACCAGTCGACCCTCGACCAGTACAAGAACATTATGCAGGGCATCTACTTCAGCATCGCCCACGTGCCGTTCTCGTACGCCAAGACGGCCCCGGCGACCTACCCGGGCATGGTGGCCTACCTGGCCGCGATGAAGAAGTACCAGCCCAAGTGGGTCTACGACGAGGTAGCCATCCAGGGCTGGGAGTCCGCGGCCCTCTTCGCCCAGGGGCTGGAGATGGCCGGCAAGAACCCGACCCAGGCCGCCGTGATCAGGGCTGACAACTCGATCAAGTTCTTCACGGCGGGTGGTCTCACGGCGCCGGTCAACTGGACGATAGGCCACACCAACACCAGTCCGCCCTACTGCAACGCGTACATCGTGGTGAAGGGCGACCAGTTCGTGCCGGCCCTCGACAAGGGGAACAAGTCATACGTGTGCTTCGGCGCCAACCTGTATCACCCGACGATGGTGCCCGTGCCGCCGGGCACACCCGGCGGGTGAGGCCCGGTACCCGGTAGGGGAGGGGCATAGGGGTGAGCCATTTCCTGGGGTTCGCCATCTCCGGCATCCCCTACGGCTGTCCCTATGCCCTCTTTGCCGTCGGGCTGATCCTTACGTACCAGGCCACCGGGGTCTTCAACTTCGCCTTCGGGGCCCAGGCCTATATCGCCGCGTTCATCTACATGTGGTTGACGACCGTCCACGGTTTTCCCGTCTGGGCGGCTTTCGTCCTCATCGTGCTGGTCTTCTCGCCGGGACTCGGGTTGATCCTCGACCGCTTTGTGTTTCGCAACATCCCGAACACCAACAACCTGGCCAAAGTGGTGACGGGTATCACGCTCTTCGTCGGTATGCCCGCGCTGCTCCCCATCTTCTTCGGCTCGCAGAACCTTCAGAACGCGCCGAGCATCCTGTTCAACATCAACAACGTCTACTTCCACATCTTCAGCACGCCCATCAACGGGGCGGAGCTGGCCACGATGGTGGTGACGGTGGTGGTGCTCGTCGCCGTGGTGGTCCTCATGCGCTTCACCCCCCTTGGACTGCAGATGCGCGGGGCGGTCGAGAGCCGGCGGCTCGTCGAGCTCGACGGGGTGAACGCCGGTCGGGTGGTCGCGGTGGCCTGGGCGGTGTCGAGCTTCCTGGCCGGGCTGGCCGGGGTCCTCTTGGCCCCCCTCCAGTACCAGCTCCAGCCGACGCAGTACGCCACGCTGATGGTCGGGGCCTTCGCCGCCGCCGCCTGGGCGGCGCTGCGGTCGATGCCCATCGCCGCCGGCGTGGCCATCCTCATCGCGGTGGTGAGCGCGCTGATGCAGGGCTATCTGCCCACCGGCTCGTGGATCTACACCTATGTCATCCCCTCGCTCCCCTACATCGCGTTGGCGCTGGCCCTGCTCGTGGTCCCTGGCCTTCGAAGTATCGGGGAGTCCACCGATCCCCTGGCCGCGGTGGACCCACCCCCGCCGCCCCCCATGCGGGCCATCCGTCTCCCGATCTTGGACCGGATCATCCGCACGCTCTGGTACGTGCTGCTCGCCGCGTTCGTCATCTCGATGCTCACCTGGATGCCACGCACCTGGGAAGACGTCTTCAACACGGGGCTCTGCCTGTCGACGGTCTTCCTCTCGATCACTCTCATCACGGGGATGGGGGGCCAGCTCTCGCTCGCCCAGGGCACGCTCGCGGGCATCGGTGCGTTCACGGCAGCCCAGCTGGCGAACCACCTGGCCTTCAACATGCTGGCGGGCGGGCTCATCGGTGCGCTCTTCGCCACCGTGGTCGCCGTGGTCCTCGCCGTGCTGTCGCTACGACTGAGGGGTCTCGGACTCGCGCTCATGACGCTCGCGGCGGCCCTCTTCTTTGACAGCTCGATCTTCAACCAGACTTCGATCACCAACGGGACGACGGGTCTGGCCCTGCAGAAGAGTTGGGTCGCGCCGTTCGGGTTTTTCAACCCGAACGAGCACGATGTGTTCATCATGTCCATGGTCGTCCTCGTGATCACCGTGCTGGTGGTGAACCTCTTGCGGAAGGGCACCGTCGGGCAGTTCCTCTCGGCGATGCGGGGCAGCGAGACCGCGGCGGCCGGGATCGGCATCAACCTGACCTGGCAGCGGATCCTGGTCTTCGCGCTGTCCGGGGCCATCGCCGGGGTGGGCGGTGTCGTCTACAGCATCCAACAGCAGGCGGCGAACTCCGCCGACTGGAACTACCTCTACTCCTTGGCCTTCGTCGTGATCGTGGTGACGACCGGGGTCAGCACGGTCGAGGGAGCCATCCAGGGGGCGATGGGCTACATCGTCACGCAGCACATCCTGAACGCCTACCTCCCGACCCGGTTCAACAGTCTCGTGATCGTGGGGTTCGCCTTCGGGGCCCTCACGTACGCCCGTCACCCCGAAGGCGTCCTCGAGTACCAGAAGGCCCGTTCGACCATGCGCTGGCAGCAGCGCGTCTTCAAGGACCGCATCGCCGCGATGCCGGCCGACCAACAGGCCATGTTCCTCCCGGCCGGCTCGGTCCCGGCCCCGAGCGTCCGGGCGGCCGAGAGTGGCTGAGCACGCCGGCACACAGGGCCCGGGCCCCACGCTCGTCGAAGACCGCGCCATCCTGTCGGTCCGCGGCGTGTCCAAGTCCTTCGGCGGGGTGCTGGCCGTGTCCGATGTCACGTTCTCGGTGGCCCCGGGCGAGAGCGTCGGACTCGTCGGACCCAACGGTGCAGGCAAGACGACCCTGTTCAACTGCGTGTGCGGCCAGCTTCGGCCGGACGGCGGCACGGTCGTCTTCGACGGCCGGGACCTCGGGCGGATGCCCACGTTCAAGCGCGCCCGGCTGGGCATCGGCCGCACCTATCAGCGCATCGAGGTGTTCTCGGAGCTGACGGTGCGCGAGCACCTCCTCGTGGCCGAGCGCTCGCACCTGGGCGACGGCCGGTTCTGGAAGGACCTCTTGAACCTCTCGGCCCCGAAACCCGAGGAGCGGGCCCGGGTCGAAGAGGTGCTCGAACTGGTCAACCTCACCGACAAGGCCGATACACCGGTGGCCGCCCTGGGCCTCGGCATGTGCCGGCTCGTCGAGCTGGCCCGGGCCCTCGTCGGCGAGCCCAAGCTGCTCATGGCCGACGAGCCCTCGTCGGGCCTCGACACGCACGAGTCGCGGGAGCTCGGCGAGGTGCTCCGGGCCCTCCAGCGCGAGCGGGGCATGGCCGTCCTGCTCGTCGAACACGACCTCGGCATGGTCGGCCAATGTGTCGACCGGACCGTCGTCATGGACCTGGGCGAGGTCATCGCCGACGCCCCGTTCGAACAGGTCATGGCCGACCCCCGGGTCCGGCACGCCTACCTCGGGACCAAGGTGTGAGCACCGACACCGCCACGCCGCCCGGTGAGGCCCCGGCGGCCGATCCCCACGCCGCCCTCCAGCTCGAGCGGGTGAGTGCCTCCTACGGCCCCTACCGGGCGCTCTTCGACGTGAGCTTCGTGATCCCGCCCGGCGCGGTCGTGGCCCTCCTCGGCTCGAACGGGGCCGGCAAGTCGACCGTCGCCCGGGTAGTGACGGGCCTCCTCCCAGCTACTGGCGGCCGGGTGATGATCGGCGGGCGGGATGTCACCAACCAGCACGCCTACAAGATCGCCCGTGGGGGCGTGGCCCACGTGGTCGAGGGCCGCGGGGTCTTCGCCAACCTGACGGTCGAGGAGAACCTCACGCTGGCCTTCCACCAGCGGGCCGGTCGCCAGCACGTGGCCGAGTCCCTGGAGCGCGCGTACGCGGCTTTTCCGGTCCTCGGCGAGCGGCGCCGTCAGCGGGGGGGCACGCTGTCGGGGGGCCAGCAGCGGATCCTCTCGCTGGCCAAGGTGCTCGTGGTGGCGCCCAAGCTCCTCGTGGCCGACGAGCTCTCCCTCGGCCTCGCCCCGGTCGTCATCGACGCGGTCTACGAGGGCCTGCGCAACATCCACGCCGGTGGGTGCGCGCTGCTCGTCGTCGAACAGCAGGTGGACCGGGTGCTCGAGCTGGCCGACCACGCGGTGGTGCTCGAGCACGGCACGGTCGCTTTCGACGGCCCGCCCGACCAGGCCGTCGCGGCGGTGGAGCGGGTGCTGGCGGCGCGCGGCGACGTGGCTATCCTCGCCCCCGAGGGCTCCGGCCGCACGGCTGGGGCCGGCGCCGAACATGGCGACCACCACCGGCACCTCGGCTTCGGCCACCACAAGACGAAGGGAGACGAGGGGTGAGCGGAGACGCACGAGAGGCGGTCATCGTCGACGTACTGCGGACCACGTTCGGCAAGCGCGGCGGGGCGCTGCAGCACTGGCACCCGGTCGACCTGCTGGCCTTCGCCCTCACGACGCTGGTCGAGCGGACCGGCGTCGATCCCGAGCGGGTCGAGGACGTGATCGGCGGCTGCGTCAGCCAGGTGGGGGAGCAGAGCACGAACGTGGCCCACAACGGCTGGGTGGCGGCCGGGCTCCCCCAGAGCGTGCCGGGTACGACGGTCGACCGGCAGTGCGGCTCCTCGCAGCAGGCCATGCACTTCGCCTCGGCCGGCGTGACCGCGGGGCACTACGACCTGGTCGTCGCCTGCGGGGTCGAGGTCATGAGCCGGGTGCCCATGGCCAGCAACGCCAAGGGTGGCACCGGGCCCTTCCCGCCGAGCTTCATGGAGCAGATCGACCACCGGCTCTGGACCCAGTTCCGGGTGGCTCAGGTGCTGGCCGAGCGCTGGGGCGTGACCCGGGAGGACATGGACGCCTTCGCCCTCGAGTCCCACCGCCGAGCCGCCGAGAGCTGGGACACCGGGCACTTCGCCAAGGAGGCCATCGCCGTGCCGATCAAGGCGGAGGACGGCTCGTTCACCGGCGAGCGGCTCGAGCGCGACGAGGGCATCCGCACCGGCGGGACGATCGAGACCCTGGCCGGGCTGCCGCCCGCCCAGAGCTGGGAGCCCGAGACCGCACCGGACATCACGGCGGGCAACTCCTCGCAGATGACCGACGGCGCGTCGGCCATCCTGATCGCCGAGCGGTCGGTGGCCGAGCGGTTGGGTCTGCCCATCCGGGCCCGGCTCTGCCATTTCGCGGTGGCCGCCGAGGACGCGGCGGTCGTGCTGTCGGCCCCGGTGCCCGCCACCCACAAGCTGCTCGAGCGCTCAGGGATGAAGATCGACGACTTCGACGCCATGGAGTGCAACGAGGCCTTCGCCGCCATCACCCTCATGTGGCAGGCGGCCTTCTCCCCGGACCCGGCCAAGCTCGACCCCCGGGGCGGGGCCATCGCCATCGGCCACCCCCTCGGGGCGAGCGGCGTGCGCCTGACCGCCACGCTGCTGAACCAGCTGGAGTCGATCGGCGGCCGCTACGGCTTCCAGACGATGTGCGAGGGCGGCGGCCAGGCCAACGCCACCGTCATCGAGCGGCTGGGCTGAGGCCGGGACCGGGTCGGAGCGTACGGTGAGCGACGTCGCCATCCCCACCCACGGCGAGCTGCCGGCCTACGTGGCCCGGCCCGAGGGCGGCGGGCCGTTTCCCGGGGTGGTCGTCATCCACGACGCGCTCGGCATGACGCACGACGTCCGCCACCAGGCGGATTGGCTGGCAGCCGCCGGCTACCTGGCCGTGGCCCCCGACCTCTTCGCATGGGGGAAGCGTTTCACCTGCCTCCGCTCGACGTTCCGCGACGCCATGGCCCGGAAGGGCCGGGCCTTCGACGACATCGAGGCGGCCCGGGCCTGGGTGGCCGCCGAGCCGGACTGCACGGGCAAGGTGGGCGTCGTGGGCTTCTGCATGGGTGGGGGTTTCGCCCTCCTGCTCGCCCCGGGTCACGGCTTCTCGGCCTCGAGCGTCAATTACGGCACGGTGCCGAAGGACGCGGCCCGGCTGCTCGCCGGGGCGTGCCCGATCGTCGGCAGCTTCGGCGCCAAGGACTGGACGCTGCGCGGCGCGGCGGCGAAGCTCGAGGCGGCCTGCGAGGCGGCCGACGTGCCGCACGACGTGAAGGAGTACCCCGAGGCCGGGCACTCCTTCCTGAACGACCACGACCCGGGCGACCTGAGCGCCTTCACCTCGGTGATGATGAAGACCGTCGGTGGCCCCCACGTGCCCGGCGCGGCCGAGGACGCCCGCAGCCGCATCGTGGCCTTCTTCGACGTGCACCTGCGGGCCTGACCCCCTACGGCTGGAGGCGCTCGATCCGCCAACCCGGGCCCTCTGGCCGGTAGAGGAGCCGGTCGTGCAGGCGGTGGGGGCGCTGCTGCCAGAACTCGAAGCGGTCCGGGGTGAGGCGGTAGCCGCCCCAGGTGGGCGGCCGGGGCACGGCCTGGCCCGCGAGCTGCCGCTCGAGCTCGCGCACCCGCGCCTCGAGCACGTCACGGCTGGACACCGGCCGGCTCTGCCGCGAGACCGAGGTACTGACCTGGCTCTCCCGGGGCCGGCTGGCGAAGTACTCGTCGGACGCCGCGGCGTCGAGGGGGGCCACCGCCCCCTCCACCCGGACCTGGCGGCCGAGGGCCGGCCACCAGGAGAGGAGGGCGGCTCTCGGGTTGTCCTCGAGGTCGGCCGCCTTGCGGCTGCCGTAGTCGCTGTAGAAGTCGAAGCCGTCGGGACCGGCGTGCTTCAAGAGGACCATGCGCACGGACGGCCGGCCGTCGGCCGAGGCCGTGGCGAGGGCCACGGCCTCGGGCATGACCGTCTCGCTTGCCGCCTCGTCGAACCACCGCGCGAACTGCTCGAAGGGGTCGGACGAGGCCGACGTTTCGTCGAGCGTGCGTTCCAAGGCCACCCGGCGAAGATAGCGGGAGGCCGACCGACGGCGGCGCGACGTGGGGTCTTGGACCCGCCGGGGACGTGGGATCATGGCGCCATGCGGGTGCGGAGGACCTTCGCGTTCATCGACCTCTCGGGCTTCACCGCGCTCACCGCCCGCCAGGGTGACGAGCAGGCCGTGCGGCTCCTGAGCGAGTTCCGCTCCCTCGTGCGTGGGGTGTGCTCGCGCCGCAGCGTGCGCATCGCCAAGTGGCTGGGCGACGGGGCGATGCTCGTCGGCGTCGAGACCCGCCCGGTCCTCGAGGCCATCTTGGAGATGGGCTTCGCCGCCGCGGCCTCGCCGGCCGGGATCGCCATCCGCACCGGGCTCTCCGTCGGCCCGGTCATCCTCCACGAGGGCGACGACTACATCGGTCACGCGGTGAACGTGGCCGCCCGGCTGTGCGACGCGGCCGAGGGCGGTCAGGTGCTGGCCACCGACGACGTCGTCGATGACGTCCCCGCCTGGGGGGCGGTCCTCGCCCGCCAGGACCAGATCGTCCGGGGCCTCGACACGCCGCTCAAGGTGGTCCGGCTGGGCCTCGCCCACCTGGAGGGCGATGTGCGGCCCGACCCGGTGTGCGGCATTCCCCTCACCCGTGAGGTGGCGGCCCGCCGGGACTGGGACTCGGTCGGCGACGAGGAGTGGTTCTGCTCCGACAGCTGTCTCGACACCTGGCAGCACCGCCCGGCGGCCGAGCTCGAGGAGCCGGGCAGCATCCGTACGCCGTTCATCGGGTCGTAGGAGGCTCGCGCCCCCCGGAGAGGCCCCGTGGTCAGCCGCCGGCGAGGAGGGCCGAGAGGTCCTCGGCCAGGGCGTCGGTCAGTTCGATCAGCGCCCGCAGCCGCGCCGTCGCCCCGTCGATCTCGAGCAGCCGTTGGCGGTCGAAGACGTTCAGCGGGGCGAGGGAGCAGAGCTGCCAGGCCCGAGTCTCGGCTCGTCCGCCGAGCCCGGGGTCGTCGCCGAGGGCCGGCGCCTGTCCGAGCTCGGAGAGGAGGGCCCGGGCCCGCCGGACCGAGGCCAGGGCCTGCCCGAGCACGTCGTCGTCGGCCACCTCGGTCGGCTCGGCCACGGGTTCGATCAGCGCGACCGGGTGGGGGTCCTCGGGCAGCCACTCGGTCACCCGGAAGCGGGTGGTGCCCCGGGTGAGGAGGACCCAGCGCCCGTCAGGGAGGGCCGAGGCCTCCTCGATGGCCGCCACGGTGCCGACCACGTGGCGCTGGTCGCCCCCGCCCACCTCGGAGCCCCGCTGGATGAGGACCACGCCGAACTCGCCGTCGCCGTCGAGGCAACGTTCGGTCATGACCCGGTAGCGCGGCTCGAAGACGTGGAGCGGGAGCTCGGCGTGGGGGAAGAGCACGGTGGACAAGGGGAACATGGCCAGGCGCTCGGGCATCCGCGGATCGTTGCACGCCGGCTCCGCCCCGTCCTCGCGGCGGTGCGGCTCAGCTGGTCGGGAGCACCTTCTCGCCCCAGAACGAGGCGAGCTGGCTCCCGTTGTAGTCCTCGATCGCCCCGTAGCCGGCCCGCTCGTAGAGGGCGATGGCGTGCGGCTGCCGGGGGCCGGTGTCGAGCCGCAGCCGGCGGTAGCCGAGATCCACGGCCGCCTCCTCGAGTGCGCCGAGGAGGCGGCCGCCCAGTCCCCGGTGGCGCTCCCCGGGGAGGACGTACATCCGCTTGATCTCGGCCACGTCGTTGCCGAGACGCCGGAGCCCCGTGCCGGCGACGGGCAACCCATCTCGGCGGGCGACGAGGTAGAGGCCGTCTGGCACCACGAGCTGGGACAGGTGGAGGTCGGGCCCGGTGCGGCCCTCGACGGCCCCCGCGTAGAGCTCGTCGAGCTCGGCGGTCGTCGCCGCGAGGAGGTCGCTGGCCGGGGGGCGGTCGGGGGCGGCCGGGGCGAAGGCGAGCGTGTCGCCCGCCCACCCGAGGGCGTCGGGGTCACCGGGCCGGTCGGGCCGGCAGTCCATCAGCACGTCGGGCAGCCCCTCCTCGTTGCCGCGCCCGTCGGTCCGGCGGACCTCGACGAGGCCGCGGCGGCGGTAGAAGTCGAGGGCCCGGTGGTTCTCCTGGAACACCCAGAGGGTGAAGCCGGCGGAGGCCACCCGCTTGGCCCACCGCAGGAGGCGGAGTCCCGCCCCGCGGCCCTGCGAGCGAGGGTGGACATAGAGGTGGTGGAGGACGTCGTCGGTGAGCGCGGCGAAGCCCTCGACCGACCCGTCCCGCTGGGCGACGGCCACCGTGCACGTGGGGAGGACGATCTCGGCCAGATAGCGGCGGGTGTCCTCCTCGGTGTGGAGGTCCGGCAGGTAGGTCATCTCGGCCCGGGCGGCGAGGAACACGTCGGCGACCGCCGCCGCGTCGCTGGATCCGGCCGGCCGCAGCGACCAGGTCGCGACGACGGCCCGGCGGTCGAGTGCCGCCAGGAGTCGCTGGACGTCGACGAGGTGGTGGCGCTCCTCGTGGAGGGTGTGGCGGGCGATCCACTCGACGTCGCGCCAGGCCGTCGTGGGCCAGTGGTACTCGCCGACGCGTTGCCACTGGCCGTCGTCGAGTCCGGCCAACTGTCCGGCCAGCGCCTCGGCCGCGGCCCGCAGCTCCCTCGCCACGACTGACGGCTCCTGCTCGTTGTAGTGCTCCTCGGCCACGCGTTCCTCGCGACGCATGGGGGCGAAGGACGGCCGGTCGACGGCGAGGGCGAGGGCGATCCGTTCCCGCTGGACAGCGAGCACGTCGCGGACGTGACACCCGTACTCGAGGCCCGACCAGACACCGTCGACCGGACGGGCCCGTAGGTCGCCGACCGGCCGGGACCCGAGCACCTCGGCCAGCCGACTGGCGCCGGCCAGGAGGGCGGGGCCCAGCTCCATCCTCGGGCCGGCGTCCCGATAGCCGCACTCGTCGCAGCGCTCCACCGCCGCCGGACGCTATCGGCCCACGTGGCGGGGCCTGTCCGGGGCCTCGGGAGGCCGGCTGTCATCTTGGGCGAGGCCCGTCTAGCATCGAGCCTGGTGGAAGGAACGGAGGGGTTCCGAGGCCACCGTCACGGGTTGCAGCGCGGCGGAAAGGCATGGCGGGCGGTCCCAGCGGGCCTGTTGATCTGTGCTGCCCTGTGCCTGGCCGCCGGGCCGGCCGGGGCGTCGGGCAACGCGACCCTCGATGCGCTCATCCTGAAGAGCCCGGTCCTGGGATGGACCGACCCGCAGTTCGGGCCGACGCCCGGCGCGAGTGCTGCGTACAGCGCCACCGAGGCGTTCACCGCGCCGAACGGCGCGGCGAAGCTCAAGATCACGATCATGGACGACCCGGGCTACCCGTACCCCCGGGCCACCGATCTCGCCACGCTGTGGTGCGGCTCGGGGGCGGTCATCGTCTCGAGCGGCAGTTACCCGGTGATCCCGGACTCGATCCTCGTCACCTGTCACCCGGCCAACTCGACGACCACGACGAACGTGATGGTGTGGCAGAACGGCAACTACATGCCCGAGGTGGAGCTCAGCCCGGCCACCGCGCTGCCCCTTGCGCAGTACGAGAGCATCGCTGTCCGACAGGCCGCGGTCATCCCGACGGGGAGTAGCAGCAACACGTTGTTGATCGTCGGTTGTGTCGCCGCGGCGGCGCTCATGATCGTCTTGGGCGCGCTGCTGCTCCGTCGCCGGGGCACCCCCTACCCGGGGGCCGTGGGCGCACCTCCTGGCGGTGGGGCCGTCGACGCGGCCGGCCAGCCCGTCGGACCGGGAGGGGCGCCGACATCAGCACCCGGGGATCCCGATGGCCTGGGTGCTCCACCACCACCCGTGCCCGTGCGCGAGGACTGGGTACCGAGGCGCATCCCTGAAGAAGCCCTGACGTCGCCTGCGCCCCCGACCGCCGTCGCCGCCCTGCCGGCCGGTCCGTCGTCGACCAACGGCCGCTCCGCTGCCGCGGCGGCGGCGAGTCAAGCCAACGGCTCCAGCGATGACCTCGGGGATTCGCTGCCCCCATTCCAGAAAGATGCGCCGGTGACGCCGGCGGTCGTCCACGTGCCCGATCCCGAAATGGCTCCCAAGCCCGAGCCGGCGCTCGAATCGCTCGGCGACCCACTCCCGGCCTTCCGTTCCGACGACGAAGCGGCCGCAGTGCCCGGACTCATGCCGGCCCTCGCCTCGGGTGCGGCGCTGCCGCCCATCAACCTCGGTCCCGAAACCGTGACCCCCGAGGTCATGCCGCCGCCCATGGCCCCGCTGCCGGCACCCCCGATGATGGCTCCGGCTCCGGTTGCCGCCGCCCCTATGGACATGACGGCCATGGCCGCACCGGCGATGGCCTATCCACCCATGGCCGCACCGGCGATGGCCTATCCACCCATGGCCGCACCGGCGATGGCCTATCCACCCATGGAACAGCCGGTGATGGCCTACCCGCCGATGGCGCAGCCAGCGGTGTCCTATCCACCCATGGCACAGCCGGCCGTGCCTTATCCACCCACGGAACAGCCGGTGATGGCTTACCCGCCAATGGCGCAGCCGGCGATGCCCTACCTGCCAATGGCTCAGCAGGTGGTGGCCCAGCCGACGGGGGGCATGGTGGCCGTGCCCGTGCCCGCCGTGCCGATGGCGCCCTCCCAAATGGCCGCCCCTCCGATGGCCCCGCCCCCGATGGCCCCGCCCCCGATGCCTCTCGCGCCGATGCCAGCCCCCCCGATGGCCGCACCACCGATGGCCGCGCCACCGATGGCCACGCCGCCCATGGCGGTCCCGCCGACGGTTGGCGCGCCAGAGGCGACGCTCCAGGCGGCCGTCTCGGCCGAGGCACTGCCCCTGCCGACGCCGCACGAGGTTCCGGCATCGGCGGAGATGCCCTCCCTCAGCCCATCCGCGACCGCCCTACCGACGCCCGAGGTCGGAGCCGCCATGACGCCACCGGCCCCGGTGGCCCCGCCGGTCGAGATGATGCCCATGGCGCCGTCGGCCGACCCATCGAACCACTCGCCGCTGCCGACGCCGGTCGTCGCCGCCAACGGGAACGGAGCGGCTCCCGCCATGCCCCCATCAGACGGGCTGGCACCGATGCCGACGTCCGCCATGCCGCTCGCCGGCGAGCCGGTAGCCGTGACGCCGGTGGAGGCGGAATCGCCCGACGTGCTCGCTTTGCCACCCCTGCCGGCTTTCCAGCCCGGACCGGCACCGATGGCCGGAGCGCCCGAGCCCGCGGCCGTCGAACCGACCATGCCGACTCCACTACCCGTGGACGCTTCCCCGGTGGCCCCGTCGCCCGAGGAGCTGACCGTCGGCTGGCACCCCGACCCGCGTGACGCCAACGGCGGCGCCATCTACTGGGACGGTGCGCAGTGGACGGCCCGCCGCTTCTGGGACGGCACGGCCTGGGTCGACGCCCCCTATTGAGGGGCCGAGGCCGAACTCCTCAGCGGTTCTTCCAGTTGGGGGCGCGCTTCTCGGCGAAGGCCTTCGGCCCTTCTTGGGCGTCCTCGCTCGAGAAGACCTCGTTCGAGATCTCGGACTCGATCTTGTAGGCCTCCTTCATCGTCGTGAGCCAGCCGCGGAGCACGGACTCCTTGGTCTTGCGCACGGCGAGGGGGCCGTTGACCGTGATGCGGTGGGCGTAGTCGTAGGCCCGTTCCATCAGCCGCTCGGGCGTGGTCACCTCGTTCAGGAGACCCATCTCGAAGGCCCGATTGGCCGGGATCCGGTCGGCACAGAGCAGGAACTCCATCGCCTGGGGGAACGGGATCTGGCGGGGGAGGCGCACGGTCGTCCCGCCGCCGGCGAACAGCCCGCGCTTCGGCTCCATGACCGCGAACGTGGCGGTGTCCGAAGCCACGCGGATGTCGGTGCCCCCCAGCATCTCCATGCCACCGGCCACGCACGTCCCGTTCACCGCGGCGATGATCGGCTTGTAGATGTTCACGCCGCGAAGGACGGCCTTCACGCCGTCGTCCAGCTTGTAACCGCCGATCTCCTCGGGGCGCTGACCGGCGCCCATCTTGCGCTGGAGCTCGGTGATCTGGGGGATGTAGGTTTTGAGGTCGGCGCCGACGCAGAAGTCGGGGCCCACGCCGGTGATGATCGCCACCCACATGTCGTCTTCGGCGTCGAAGCGCTCCCAGGACGAGCGGAGCTGGAAGAAGTGCTCCATGTCCATCGAGTTGCGAGCCTCGGGTCGGTCGATGGTGATGAGGACGACGTGGTCGTCACCCGGTTCGTAGTGGACGGGCACAGCTCAGACCTCCTCGGGTGCCAGTACGCAGAACTCATTGCCTTCCGGATCGGCGAGGACCACCCAGGACTCCTCGCCGGTCTGGCCGATCGAGGTGCGGGTGGCCCCGAGGTCCTCTAGCCGGGCCACCTCGGCCGCCTGGTCGTCGGGCGAGAGGTCGATGTGCAGCCGGTTCTTCACCGCCTTGTCCTCGGGCACCTTCAGGAAGAGGATCGGGACGCCGGGTGCGCCCTCGGTCCAGACCTCGACGTCGCCGTCGTCACCGACGTTCATCGGCCAGCCGAGCGCCTCGGACCAGAATGTCGCCAGCCGCGGCGGGTCGTGGGCGTCGACCGCGATGCACGACATGCGAAGCGCCATCGGTCTCCTCCACGCTCGATCGGGTTGCCGTTCGCGGGCCGGAGCCCCCCGGACGGCGCCCCGACGCTAGGGGGCGACGGCGCGCTACGCCACCTGGTCGGGGAGCACGAGGGGCGAGCCGGGCTTCTCAGACGACCACGACCGAGCGGAGGACCTCGCCCCGCTCCATGCGGTGGAAGGCCTCCTCCACGTCGCCGAGGCCGATGGTCTCGCTGACGAAGCGGTCGAGATCGAGGCGGCCCTGGAGGTAGAGGTCGATCAGCAGCGGGAAGTCCCGCGAGGGCAGGCAGTCCCCGTACCAGCTGGGCATCAGGCGCCCGCCCCGACCGAAGAAGTCGATCATCGGGAGGTCGACCCGCATGTCGGGGGTGGGCACCCCCACCTGGACCAGGGTGCCGGCGAGGTCCCGAGCGTAGAAGGCCTGGGCCATCACCTCGGGCCGACCCACCGCCTCGATGCACACGTCGGCCCCGTTGCCGCCGGTGAGCGAACGGACGGCCTCGATCGGGTCGGTCTGACCGGCGTCGACCACGTCGGTGGCCCCGAACTGCCGGGCCAGTTCGAGCTTGCGGGGGTCGAGGTCGACGCCGATGACCTTGGCCGCGCCGGCGAGGACCGAGCCCGCCACCGCGGCGCAGCCCACGCCACCACAGCCGAAGACGGCCACCGAGTCGCCCCGGCCGACCTCGCCGGTGAACATGGCCGCCCCGAGGCCGGCCATCACCCCGCAGCCGAGCAGACCGGCCGCCTCGGGCCGGGCCCGTTCGTCCACCTTCGTGCACTGGCCGGCGGCCACCAGCGTCTTCTCGGCGAAGGCCCCGATGCCGAGGGCCGGCGAGAGCGGCGTACCGTCGGCAAGGGTCATCTTCTGGGTCGCGTTGTGCGTGGCGAAGCAGTACCAGGGGCGGCCCCGCCGACAGGCCCGGCACTCGCCGCAGACGGCCCGCCAGTTGAGGACGACGAAGTCGCCGGGGGCCACCGACGTGACGTCTGGGCCGACCTCCTCCACCACGCCGGCGGCCTCGTGGCCGAGGAGGAACGGGAAGTCGTCGTTGATGCCCCCCTCCCGGTAGTGGAGGTCGGTATGGCACACGCCGCAGGCCTGCACGCGCACGACCGCCTCCCCGGGGCCCGGTGACGGCACGAGCACGGTCTCGAGCGTCACCGGTGCGCTCTTGGCCTTCGCCACCACCCCGCGTACCTCGTTCGCCACGGCGCCTCCTCCTGCGTCTCGGTCCGGCCGCCCGTCAATGTAGGCCGGGCCGCTCGAGCCGTTCCGCGCCGACGGCCGTCGTCAGGGCCCGGGGAAGGCCCGGCCGAAGGCGGCGGCCAAGGCCGCGTCGCCCCGGACGGCGAGGGCGCCGGCCGGTGGGCGCCCGAGCAGCAGGGCCAGGAGGTCTCGCCCCCGTCCCTCGATCGTGGCGTCGGCCGCCTCCCCGTCGTCGGCGGGCGCACTCTGCACGCCGTCGTCGGTCACGGTCACGAACCAGGTCGGCCCGTCGGCGGCCCGCAGGAGCCACGAGCCCCGGAGGGTCTCGTCCACCTGTCGGTGGTTGCTCCGGCGGGTGGCCAGCCATCCGAGGCGGAACGGCAGGGTGGTGGACACGAAGAGCTCGCTCCACTCGGGGAGGCCGAGGTCGAGGTCGGTGCTGTGCACCTCGACCTCGGTGAGCCGGAGGAGGACGAGGGCGGCGAGCGAGGTGCGGCCGAGGTCGGCCTGGCCCTCCGGCTCGAGGACACCGCGGTTCCAGTCGGTCGGGTCCAGGCGCCGCCACCTGTCTGCGAGCGCGGCGCTCACCTCCCCGAGCGACCCCACGACGGCGGTCGGTGTCTCGTCCGGGCCGGGCACCAGCGTGGCCGGCCGCTGAACATCCCGACCGAGCGGGTAGTACGAGGTGGGCCGGCCGGCGAGGGCGTCGGCCGTCATACGGGTCAATGACTGTGCGCCGTAGCGGAGATGGCAGGCGATGGTGAGTCGGCTCCAGCCGGGGAGCGAGCTCGGGCCCAGGAGCTCCGAGCGCTCAAGAGCCCCGAGCGCGTCGCCGATGGCTGTCGTGCGGGCGTCGACCGCTTCGTTGAGCTTCGCCGCGACGTCGGCCAGGTTGGCCACACTGCAGCCTGACACAGGCTCCGCGAAGGCGTTCGGCATCGTTCCTTTGGCCGAGGGATCGCCCGTCAGGTGGCGAGTTGCACCGGCAGGGGGCCCGGTTGCCAAAGGGCAATGGTCGAGGCCCCGGTCACCGAGCAGGGGCGACCGTTCGTGTCGGCGAAGAACGTCGGCCCCCTGCCCTGAGAGAGCGCGAACCTCTTATAGAGGGAAGGGGAATTGACGGTTGCTTCGAGCCAGCACGTCCCCGACGGGGACCGTGCCGCCACGACGAAATCGTTGGCGTCGATGACCTGGAGGCTGATGGCCGACGCGGCGGTGCTCGCCTGTGCGGCCGGGAGCCACATGAAATTGCTGTCGTAGGCCGAGAGACACGTCGGCGAAGGCGGTCTGCCGTTGGACTGCAGGAGGGCGTTCATCGTCTTGGAGGCGTTCATCACACTCTGCACGGTGTAGACGTCCTGGGGGAACGAAGGATCCGTCGAGGTGTAGCTCTGCCACTGGCTGAGCGCCGCCTGGTAGCTGGCCGGCGGTCCGACGGCCGACTCGGACGGGAGCCCCGGATTGGTGGCGCGGGCCTCGTCGAGCTGGGTGCAGAATGCTCCGGCGTTGGCCACCGGTCGAGGGACCGCCGTGGTCGGTGGGGGCTCCAGACGGTTGTGGACCACCACGGTGACCGAAGGCGTGCCTCGGCTGAGCACGAGCACGAGGGCGAACAGCAGCGCGCCGAGCGCCAGAGCGCCCGAGAGCGCGATCGCGAGCACCGCGGGACGCAGCTTTCGCCTCGGCACGTCGGGTGAGGTCGCGAAGCGGTAATCGGTGAGATCCTTGATGACGTTGTCGAGGTCGCCGAAGGTCTTCGCCCGGAGGATGTCGTCCGTTCGCGCACCGTGCTGTTCGGGGGTCAGTCGACCTTCCGCGACCCCGGCGTTCAGGAAGTCGAGAGCGAGGTCACGGTCTCGATCCGATGCTCGGTACGAGGGCAGGCGCTCGGGTGCCTCAATCGGCGCGTCCATCACCAGGAATTATCGCGCCTGGCGGCGATGCCGGCATCTGTCAGAATTGGTGCCATGGGGGAGTCGAGCGGAGAGCCGCAGGGGGCCACGGGGGCGCCCCCGCCGCCCGGTGAGCTGTCACCACCTCGCTCCTCCCAAGCGCTCGACCAGCCGACAACGGGGGGGACCGCCGGCCGCCGGGCCTCCGACGAAGAGCGAGAGGCCGCGGTCGCCGTACTGAACGCCGCCTTCGCCTCGGGTCGTCTCTCCTCGGACGAGCACGCCGCCCGCCTCGAGAGGGCGATCAACGCCGAGACGAGAATCGAGCTCGTCCGGCTCACCGCCGACGTGTCGGGGCCGGAGAGCAGACGACCGGCCCGACGCCGGAGGCACCGGCGGAGCAGGTGGGCCGTCGCCGTCGTCGCCGTCGTCGTGGCCGTCGTCGTGACCGTCGTCACCGCGGCGGTCGTCCTGCTGGCTGGAGGTCCAGCCCCCCACCGCCCCAAGGTGGCGGCGCGGGCCGTGAGCGTCGACAACTACTGCCGCAGGGTTATGTACGCCCACGCCGAGAACCCGGGCCTCACCTTCAACGCCGTGACCCCGTCCGTGCCGACTGGCCAGACGACGCTCGTGGCCGATGCGCCGAAGTCAGCGCAGGAGGATCTGCAGGCCTGGAACAGCCTGCAGAACGCCACCTTCGTCCTGCAGACCTTCTTCGAGGCCGATCCGGCGTCGCAGGCCGCTCCCCGATGCCTCAACGCCTACGACAGGTACTTCACGTGGGCGGGGTCGAAGGGCAGTTCGACCAGGCCGGGGGTGATCAGCGAGAGCGTGCAGCCGGCCTACTGGCTGTTGGCTGCCCGGTCGGCATCCGGATGGTGCTGGTACGACCTCTGGGTGCAGGACCCGACCTCGCGGATCGTCAAGAAGTTCGCCCTCCCGAAGAGGTTCGGTATCACGCAGCCGCAGGTGTACGCGATCAGCGATGGGCGGTCGTGCTCGGCGAACGCCGCGCCGGGACCTGGCGCATGGGAGCCGTCGCCCAGTCCGCAGGAGCCTTTGCCCTTCTCCTTGACCCGTTGGATCGACCTCTCCAACGAGTGAGGATGGCGACGACGTGACCGGTAGCGACGGGGTGCGCGAGGCACGGGATGACGACGGGCGGTGTCGCCTTGTCTGACCAGACCGGACCGCCTGGAGAAGAAGGCGCACCGGCGGAGCCCACCTCAGCGGCCGCCGCAGACCAGGTCGTCGGCGGTTCCTTGCCGGCCTCCGCCGAGCCGACCGCGAGGGAGCGGGAGTACGTCATCGGGCTGCTGAACGACGGGCTCAGCACCGGCCGGCTCTCGGCGGAGGAGCATTCGCAACGCATCGGCCAACTGGTCCGGCTCCGGACCGGTGCCGAGCTGCGAGCTCTCGTGAGCGACCTCCAGCCGGTCGAGCTGCGGGCCACCGTTCGTCGCACCTCCAACCGGGAGCGGTTGGCCGGGGTCATCCTGGCCGTGGTGGTTCTGGCGTTCGGTGCGGGGGTCCTCGTGGAGCATTTCGTCCCCCTGGCCACAGGCCCTTCTGCCAACGCCCCGGCAGCCAACGCCCCGGCCGCCCCAGCCACGACGTCGCCGACCTACGGCGCCGCCTACAAGGCTCCTGGCCTCTTCTGCTCGGACCCTGGGGTGCAAGCCAACTATCCGCCGACGATCAAGAACCAGCCAGTGACCCCGGACAGCTACGCCTGGGACGGGAACTTCACCCCTTGGCTGCCTGGCGACGCGGTGCTGCCGGCCAGCCCCTCGCCGAGCTACCTCGAGGACCTCGGGACGGTCCAGGCCTTGGACGACGCAACCTTCCTCCTGCACCTGGCCTGGGTCGGCAACGACTACCGGTTCTCGGGGATCACCTTGTCGTGCATAAGGAGCTACGACAACGCCTTTCAGTGGCGGTCGGGCTCGGTGAAGAGCTCGGGTGTCCCCGCGATCAGCACGCTGTTCAATGGCAACTACACGATCGTCGCCGCACGGTCACCCACCGGTACGTGCTGGTACGTCCTCGACGTCATGTTTCCGGATTCCAGGGCGCACGAGTTCCCCACGGAGTACATGGACCACCTCGACGAGCGGACGTTCCCGCTGCTCTCGGTCAGCAGCATCACCGCCGAAGGGGCGCCGGCACCGGGCGAGTACGCCGCGACGGGGCCTGCCGACGCGTGCTCGGCTTCGGCGGCCAAGCAGCTGAACTGGCTCCCGGCTCGACCGGTTCCGGCGCAGCTCTCTGGCGATCCCACGGCGACCGACGTCGGCTCCGACCCGCCCTACCCGATCCCCGGTTAGGCGGACAGCTGCGGCGCCGTGCCAGTGCCGCTCTCAAGCCACACGTTCTGAGCGGACGCCGCTGACGCACTGCACGAACTCACTTCGCTGTCGCTCCAATAGGCCCCGGGCACCTTGATCTGCCACGACGTCGGCACTGCTCCGGCGTCCTGGGTCCACAGCAGGAACCAGCAGGTACCGGAGGTCGACTTCGCCGCCAGGACGTCGTAGGACTTCGAGAGGGCGATGCTGATCGTGGTCGGCCCAGGGCTGGCCGCTGAACCACTCACCCAGGCGAAGTGGGAGTCGAAGTCGCCGAGGCAGGTGAGCGAGATGTCATCGAACGGGGTGATGTTGCCGGCCTGCACGGTGTTGACCACATCCTTGGCGTTGTCGAGGCTGATGGCGGTCTGGACGTCCGGCGTCAACGAGGGGTAATCGGTTGACGGAGGTGGGGTGTCCGGCCGGGTCCCGTAGGTCGGAGCGAGAGGGTTGGCGGCGACCGCCGCCGCGGCGTTCCGGCAGAACTCGCCGATGATCTGATGCGGCAAGGGCGCGGGTGCCGACGTCGACGTCGACGTCGACGTAGGCGGCAATGGCGGAGGGCCGGTCGTCGTCGCCTGCTTGGTGAACAGGAGGAGGAAGACGACGATCAGCGCCGCACCGACGAGGCCGAGCACCCCCAGGCGGAAGGCCCGGGAGCGGATCGTCGTCCTGGTGAGCAGGCCCTCCCCAGGGAGGTCATCGGTCAGGTCCAGGAGCTCGCCGATGGTCTTGGCCGAAAGCGCCCGTCGGACTCGCTGTTCACCTTCCTCGGTGGTGAGACGCCCCATGGCCACGGCATCGTTGATCAGCTCGACGGCGCGGTCACGGTTCTCGTCCGAGGCGCGCTGGGCCCGGAGGGCGTCCTCCACCACCCTGCATTATGGCAGTCGAGCCGATTCGGGCGGTTGTGGTGGCTCCCGCCGGGCAGCGACGTGCAGTGGAACGAACTGCTCGTCCAAACCCGTTGACCGTGGCCTCTTCGTTGTGTCGGGGCGCTCAGGGTTCCGAGCGCGGCTCCTGACGGACGGGTCGTTCAGCGAGCTCCCTGAAGGCGTCGGGTACCCGGGCGGCGTCCGAGAAGACGACACTGGCGTAGCCGACGGCGTAGCGCCCGAAACGGTCGCGCACCCGGTCGACCGAGCGGTCGAGCCCCCAGCGGGCCGAGCCCACCTTCGTGCCGGGGTGGTAGGCCTCGTCGTCGAGGCAGAGCGGCAGCTCGAGCTGCAGTGTGGCGTCCTCGACGAGGTTGCTCACCGAGACGCCGAGGAGCGTGATCTCCCGCTCGGTCGGATGGTCGGTGAGGGCCGACCCTGCCAACTCGACGGCCAGCTCGGTCAGCGTGAGCGTGGAAGAGATGCCGGCCGGCAACGTGGCCGAGCGGGTCACCGAGCGCATGCCGTTGAAGCGCACGCGAACGGTCAGCGTCCGGCCGGCCCGCTCGGCTTCCCGCAGGCGACTACCGACCCGGTCGGCGAGGAAGCCGAGGGTGGACCGGAGCACCGAGGGCGTGGCCACCGTCCGGCCAAGGGCGGCCTGGGCGCCGACCGACGCCGCCCGGTGGGACGTCTCGATGCCCCGCGGGTCGACGTTACGGGCGAGGGAGGCCAACTTGCCCCCGGCCGCCGTGCCGAGCAGGCGCTCGAGGATGTGGCTCCCGACCGCGGCCAGCTGGCCAACGGTGCGGATCCCCGAGGCCGCCAGACGCTCCTGCGTCGCCGGGCCCACGCCCCAGATAAGCCCGACCGGCAGCGGGTCGAGGAAGGCCCGCTCGTCCTCGGGTTCGACCACGACGAGGCCGTCCGGTTTGGCCACCTGGGAGGCCACCTTGGCGAGGTGCTTCGTCCGGGCCACGCCGACCGACACCGGCAGGCCCACCTCGGCGCGCACCCGTCGGCGGATGGCCGCGGCGATGTCACCCGGTGGTCCGAAGAGGTGGCGCGTCCCGGCCACGTCGAGGAAGGCCTCGTCGATGGAAATGCGTTCGACGAGCGGGGTGAAGTCGTTGAACACCCCCATCACCTGGTCGCCGAGGCGTTGGTAGTCGTCGAAGTGGCCGCCCACGAACTCGAGGTCGCCGCAGAGCTGCCGGGCCATCCACCCGGGCATGCCGGACCGCACGCCCTTGGCCCTCGCCTCGTAGGAGGCGGCGAGCACGACACCGCCGCCGACGGCGATGGGCCGGCCCGCCAGCCGGGGGTCGAGCAGCTGCTCGACCGAGGCGTAGAAGGCGTCGAGGTCGGCGTGCAGGATCGTGGCGGCGCGGTCGACGGGCACCGCGCCCCACGTTAGACGAACGTACGTTCGCTGTCACCCGGCTCGCCGGGTCGGTCAATCGAGCAGCTCGGCCAGGCGCTCGGGGGGCCGGGCGATGACCGCCCGACCTTCGCGCACCACCACCGGCCGCTGCAGCAGCGCCGGGTGGGCGAGCAGGAGCTCGACGACGGCGTCGGCCTCCCGGTAGTCGGCCGGGTCCAGCCCGAGCTCCTTGAACGCCGGGTCGTCGGTGCGGACGAGGTCGGCCACCGGGTCGACGAGCTGGTCGACCAGCCGTTCGAGGGTGGCCCGGTCGGGCGGGGCCCTCAGGTACTCGACGAGCGAGTAGTCGGCCTCCCGGCTGTCGAGGAGCTCGACCGCGCCCCGGCACTTGGAGCACGAGGGATTGAACCAGACGACGACCTCGGATTCCTCGTCGGCCACGTCAGGCGTCCGTGAGGTGGGCCCGGTTGACGCCCTTCTCGTCGGGGTCGAGGTGCACCGTCCGCCCGACGAGCTCGGTCTTCTCCGCCTCGACCAGAGCGTCGGCGTCCTCGAGGCGGGCGTAACAGCGGGCGCCGCCGGGGAGGTCGCAGACGAGGGCCCCCCACTCGGGGGCGCCGTCCCGGCCGTGGAGGACCGAATAGGTGGCGACGGTGGCCTCGCCGTCGGCCCGGGGGACGAGCGGGCAGAGCGGCTGCTGCTCGTCCACCGCGGCGGCCAGACCGTCGAGGTTCGGCGGGCGGAAGTCGCCCGGGGTGGTCGACCAGACGGCGGCCACGTGCCGGGCCATTTGCATGCCCACGCCGCTCACCATGCCGTAGGAGCCGGGGTCGGCCCGCAGCTCCTCGGCCATCGCCGCGATGGCGTGCGTCATGTAGTTGCTGCCCGGGCCGCCGTGGTAGGGGAGGGCGCCGGTGGCGGTCACGGGCCGCTTGGGCATGACCGGCCCGTCGGCCGAGGCGTCGGCCAGGTCGATGCCGAGGGCGTCGAGGGCGAAGGCCACCGAGCTCGAGAAGCACGAGTAGAGGTCGAAGTGGGCGAGGTCGTCGGGGCCGATGCCCGCGGCGGCGAGGGCGGCCGTGCCCGTGACCCTCATCGAGCCCGAGCGCCAGAGGTCGCGGCGCCTCGCCACGTACGGCGGGTCCTCGGCGTAAGCCCAGCTGCGGAGGTAGACCCGCCGGTCCTCGGGCACGCCGAGGGCGTCGGCCCGCTCCTCGCTGGCGAGGATGAGGGCGGCCGACATGTCCACGTCGAGGATGGAGGTCATGAGCTTCGTGTAGGGGTAGGCCACCATCCGGTTGTCGGGGGTGGGGGTGACGAGCTCTTCGGGGGTGCGGGCGATGGGGAACCAGGCGTGCTGCGGCTGCGCGGCCGCCCGGCCGGTCATAGGGGAGAGGAGGCGCCCGAGGGCCGCCCGGTGCTCGTCGAGCGGCGTGCCGAGGTGGGCCCGCCGGGCGTTGTCGAACATGGCGAAGGTCAGGTAGGCCTGGCGGATCTCGTGGGCCATCTCGCCCTCGTCGGGCGGGGTGTCGAAGGGGAACGGGCTCCGCTCGGCCGGCTTGTGCGACCACTCGACGTGGCGGCCCTCCTTCTTCATCCGCCGCCGGGTGGCCAGGGCCTCGGCCCCGATGACGAGGGCGAGGTCGAGCTCACCCGCCTGGATCTGGCCGGCGGCGTCGGCCACGAGCATCTGGGGCACCGAGCCGCCGATGCCCGAGTACACCCGGTGCTTCGGGTCGGCCCCGAGGGCCTCGGCCAGCCGGCCGGTCGGGTCGTCGTACTCCCAGGCCTGGCAGTAGACGAGCTGGATGCTCTCGAGCCCGGCGAGCGCGTTCTTTGCCCCGGCGTCGGCGGCGGCCGCCCGGGCCACCTCCACCCACATGACGAGGGGCTCGGGTGCCCCTTCGGGGCCGACGTCGGCCGGGTGCCAGGTCCGGCGAGCGACGCCGATGAGGCAGGGTGTGCGGGGGTCGGTCACGCTCGCCGGGGCAACCCGGTCAGGAGGTCCCCCGGGCCTTGCCCGGGAGCCGGATGGCCCGGTCGGCGATGATGTTCTTCTGCACCTCGCTCGACCCGCCACCGATGGTGGTGTAGCGCTGGAACGCGTACAGCCGGGTCCACTTGCCGTTGTCCACCGCGTCGGGCCCGCCCCGGGCCAGGAGACCGGCCGGCCCGAGGAGGTCGACGGCGAGCTCGGCCACCGTCTGGGAGAGGGCGGTCGACGTCATCTTGGCGAACGGCACCTCGGGCCAGTTGGCCTCGCCCTTGATGATCTTGCTGATGGCCCGGGCCGCCAAGAGTCGAGCCATCTCGAACTCGGTCCAGGCCCGGGCCAGCCGCTCGCGGAGCGACGGGTCCTCCAGGGCCTCGGGGTTGACCGATCGGGTGGCCTCGACGATGGCCCGGAGGTCGGCACCGAGCGTAGAGATCGTGCTGGCGATGCCCACCCGCTCGTGGCCGAGCGTGCCCATCGCCACCTTCCAGCCCTCGCCCTCGCCGCCGAGGCGGGAGTCGAGCGGCACCTCGACGTCGGTGAAGAAGACCTCGTTGAACATCTCCTCGCCGGTCATGTCGCGGATGGGTCGGACGTCGACGCCGGGCGCCTCGAGGTCGACGATGAAGGCGGTGATGCCTTCGTGCTTGGCCCCTCGTTCGATGGCGGTCGGGTCGGTGCGGAAGAGGAAGAGCCCCCACTTGGCCAGGTGAGCGGTCGAGATCCAGATCTTCTGGCCGTTCACGATGTAGCGGTCGCCGTCGAGGATGGCCATCGTGCGCAGGTTGGCGAGGTCGTTGCCGGCGTCGGGCTCGGAGAACCCCTGGCACCAGTGGTGCTTGGCCTCCAAGATGTCGGGGAGCCACCGCTCCTTCTGCTCGTCGGTCCCCCAGGCGATGATCATGGGCCCGATCTGCCAGATGCCGTTCGTGTTGTAGATCCCCGGCGCCCGGTACTCCGCCATCACCTCGTTGTAGAGGATGCGCTGCATGGCGGTGGCCCCCCGACCGCCCCACTCCTTCGGCCAGTGGACGGCGGCCCACCCGCCCTCGGCGAGGACCCGCTGCCAGGCCTCGCGGCGGTTCTGGACCTTCTGGGTGCCGATGGGCATGGACTCTTCGCCGACCTGAGCGTCCTGGGCCTCCTTCTCCAAGAAGGGCGGGAGGTGCACCTCGAGCCAGGCCCGCAGCTCGTCGCGGAACGCCTCGTCCTCTGGGGCCAGTGCGAAGTCCACGGCCGGCAGGCTACCTGGCGGATCTAAGATGCCGCCGCTCCGGCCCGCCGATCGGCGGGAGCACGCCGGGGCAGGAAGGTGGCGCTCACCGGCCATGGACTTCACCCTCGACGCCGACCAGCTGGCGCTGCGCGACGTCGCCCGCCAGGCCCTCGACCGCGAGGTCGACGGGGCCCTCGTCCGGCGCCTCGCCGACGACCCGATCGGCGTCGACGAGGGCCTGTGGCGCCACTTGGTCGAGCTCGGCTGGACGGGGCTCCTCGTGCCGGCGTCGCTCGGCGGCGCCGGGGCCGGCCTCGTCGAGATGGGCATCGTCCTCGAGCAGATGGGCCGGGTCCCCGTGCCCGGGCCGTTCTTCTCCTCGGCCGTGGCCGCCACTCTCGCCGCCCGGGCCCTCGGGGCCGACGAGCTGCTGGCCGGCCTGGCCGCCGGCGAGCGCCGGGGCACCCTGGCCGTCCAGGAGCTCGGCCACGGTGACCCGCTCCACACCGTCCGCTCCCGGGCCCGACGCAAGGGCGCCGGCTGGGTGGTGAGCGGGGAGAAGGCCCTCGTCGTCGACGGCCAGAGCGCCGACTGGGTGATCGTCGTGGCCCGGGGCGAGGAGGGCGTGCGGTCCTTCCTCCTCGAGCATCCGGTGACCGAGCCGGTACCGACACTCGACCCGACCAGGAAAGGCGCCCGCCTCGTGCTCGACGAGGAGCCGGTGGTCCCGCTCGGGCCGGCCGGCAACCAGCTCGCCCTCTGGCGACGGGTGCTCGACGACATCGCGGTCTCGCTCGCCGCCGAGACGGTCGGCACCGCCGACCGGGCGCTCGAGATGGCCATCGACTACACGCGCCATCGCGAGGTGTTCGGTCAACCCATCGCCCAGTTCCAGGTGGCCAAGCACAAGATGGTCGACATGTTCCAACTCCTCGAGATGGCCCGGGTCGGCGTGCAATACGCCGCCTGGGCCTCCGACGTCGACGCCCCCGACCGCGAGCGGGCCGCGGCGATGGCCGCGAGCTTCGCCTCGGAGACCGGGGTGAGGGTCACGGGCGACGACATCCAGCTGCACGGCGGCGTCGGCTTCACGTGGGCCAACGACTCCCACTTCCTCTTCAAGCGGGCCAAGCAGAACGAGGTCCTGCTCGGGGGTGGGGCGTTCGAACGGCAACGCCTGGCCACGATGCTCGTCGAATCGGCCTGACGTAAGGACGACAACGTCGCTGCTCGGTACGCCGTCCGTCCTCGTGGACGGGGCGGCGAGGCGTCAGCTGTCGTCGGCCCCGAGGATCTCGGCCGCCTCCTGGGCCCGGCGGCGGAAGACGACCGAGGGATCGTCCCCGTCGAGCACGCCGGCGACGTGCTCGAAGAACACCCCGATGAGCATGGCCCGGAGCATCCGGGCGACCGCCGCCGCCCCCGGCCCCTCGCAGAGCTGGGGCTGACTCTCGGCCAGCCATCGTTCGAGGGCCTCCTGGGTGGTGGACATGAGCTCGCGGCCGAGGCCGAGGGCGGTGTCGTCGCCCCGCATGACCTCGCCCAGCATCAGCCGGATGAAGTCCTCGACCTCGAGCATCGAGCGGAGGAGCTCCTCGAGCAGGTCGTCGAGGTGGACGGTCGGCCCCTGGGGCCCGGTCGGGGCGGTGGCGCTCGCCATGTCGTCGAGGAACCCCCGCTCGGCGAGCACCGCCACGAGGAGGTCCTTCTTGGAGGGGAAGTAGTGGTAGAGGGAGGCCACGTTGAGCCCGGTGGCCTGGGCCAGGTCCCGCATGCTCGTCCCGTCCACCCCCCGCTGGGCCATGAGGGACAGGGCGGTGTCGAGGATCCGCTGCCGCTGGCTCACCCCGCCGGACGTCGGTCCGGCGGGCCCCGCCGGCGGGCCTGGGTCGGAGGGCACGGCGCCCATTCTCGCGAAGGACGAGGTCGAACGCAGCATCGACGGGGCCAACCGTCCCGCCACCGGTATCAAACAAACGTTTGATATGATGGTGACCGGGTCGCCCGGCCTGGGGGCACGGGTGCCGGCGGCCGCAGGCAGCCCGACGGTCCCGGGACGAAGGGGAGAGCCAGATGAGCACGTTCGCCGACGCCGTGACGACGGAGGAGCCCGTCCCGTTCGATCCCTTCGAGCTCCAGGACACGGTGGCCGGCAACGTGGTCGACCCGTACCCGAAGATGGCCGAGCTCCTGGCCGAGAGCCCGGTCCACGTGGGCCCGGTCGACCTCGGCGCCGGGGCCGACCCGTCGTTCTCCGACCGGCCGCCGCCCGTCACCGTCTTCGGTTTCGACGAGTGCGTCGCCGTGCTGAAGGACAACGAGACCTACAGCTCGACCGTCTACGAGGGCGTCGTCGGCGAGGTGATGGGCCGCACGATCCTCCAGATGGACGAGCCCGAGCACCGGATGGCCCGGGCCCTCGTGGCCCCGGCCTTCCGCTCGAAGGTGCTCGAGCGCTGGGAGGCCGGCCTCGTGCGCTCGGTGGTGGACGGCCTCATCGACCGCTTCGTCGACCGCGGCCGGGCCGACCTCGTCCGCGACCTCACGTTCAACTTCCCCGTGCAGGTCATCGCCCGCATCCTGGGACTGCCCGGCTCGGACTTCCCCCGCTTCCAGCGCTGGGCCATCGAGATCACGAGCGTGGCCACCAACTGGGAGCGCGGCGTGGCTGCCTCGGCCGACCTCCGCGACTACTTCGCCAACGTGATGGCCGAACGCCGGGCTTCGCCCGACGACGACCTGATCAGCGAGCTCGTGGCGGTCGAGGTCGACGGCGAGCGACTGACCGACGAGGAGATCTACTCGTTCCTTCGTCTCCTCCTCCCGGCCGGGGTGGAGACCACCTACCGGGCCTCGGGGAGCCTCCTCTACGGCCTCCTCACGAACCCCGACCAGCTGCAGGCGGTGGTCGAGGACCGGGAGCTCCTCGTGCCGGCCTTCGAGGAGGTGGTGCGCTGGGAGCCGCCGGTCACCGTCATCCTGCGGCGGGCCACCCGCGACACCGAGCTGGCCGGCGTTCCCGTGCAGGCGGGCGCCGACGTGGCGCTCCTCCTCGGGGCGGCCAACCGCGACGCCCGCAAGTACGAGCACCCCGACCAGTTCGACCTCTTCCGCTCGAGCCGCCAGCACGTGGGCTTCGGCTTCGGGGTGCACGTCTGCCTGGGTATGCACCTGGCCCGGATGGAGACCCGGGTGGCCCTCGACACGCTCTTCGACCGGGTGGCCGACCTGCGCTTCGACCCGGAGCCGGGGCAGGACTACCACATCCACGGCCTGGCCTTCCGCTCCCCCCTCGCCCTCCCGGTGGCCTTCACCGCCCGCTGATTCGAGGTGCCCGGGCCCTTCGTCATCCAGGTCGACCGGGAGCTCTGCATGGGCTCGGGGAACTGTCACTTCTGGGCCGCCACGACCTTCGACCTGGGCGACGACGGCCGAGTGGTGGTCCTCGACCCCGACGCCGACGACGAGGAACAGCTCCGGGTGGCCGCCGAGGGCTGCCCGGTCGGCGCCATCACGGTGACGAGGGCCGACCCAGCCGGCTGAAACTCCCCTCGGGGCAACCTCCACCTGGGCCCCGGCGTCTGTGAGGGTATGACCGACGGAGCGGCGCTGGCCGTGCCGGTGCCAGCGGGGGAGGGAGTGGCCATCGCACGGACCGGGGACCGGGACGAGCAGGTCTCGGCGCTGTTCGACGAGCACTACGAGGGGCTCTGCCGCCTGGCCTCGCTCCTCCTCGACGACCCCCACGCGGCCGAAGAGGTGGTCCAGGAGGCCTTCGTCCGCACCTACACCGGGTGGTGGCGCATCCGGCAGCCCGAGCGGGCCCAGTGGTACCTGCGCACGGCGGTCGTGAACCTCTCCCGCTCGCGGGGCCGACGCCGGGGCTCCGAGCGGCGGGGCAACCGCACGGTCTACGCCACCGAGGGTAAGGCCCAGGCCGGCTCGGAGGTGGAGGGCCGGGCCGACCGCCTCGTCGTCATGGCGGCGGTGCGGGCCCTCCCGCCGCGCCAACGCGAGGCGGTCGTGCTCCGTTACTACGAGGACCTGCCCGAGGCCGACATCGCCAAGGCGCTCGGCTGTTCGGTGGGCACGGTCAAGTCCCAGCTGTCCAAGGCCCGGGCCTCGCTGGCCGAGCGCCTCGCCGAGCCCACCAGAGGAGATGACTGACATGGCCGACCGTTCCGGCACCGGCCTCGACGAGCGGCTGCGCCACGCGCTCCGCGACGAGGCCCTGACCCCCGGCCCCGACGACGAGGTGAAGCCGGCGGTGCTGCACCGCCTGCGGCAGCGGCGCGCCGCCCGGGCCCGGGTCGCCGCCACGTCGGCTGTCGTCCTCGTGGTCTGCGTGGCCGGCGCGATCGTGCTCGGCACCCGCGGCTCGACCCCGCCCCAGTCGGCGCTGTCGACTGGCGCCCCATCGACGACCGCGCCGGCCGGGTCGGTGATCCAGCCGTCGACGCACGGCCAGGCCAACGCCTCGGGCGGCGCCGCGCCGGCCAAGGGGTTCTCACCGTCGGCCCCCACCAACTCGACGTGTGCCGAGGTGCGGATCGGCGCCAGCCCGCCGGTGTGCGCGGGCCAGATCGTGCCGACGCTCAAGAGCACCAGTAGCCCGGCGGCACCAGAGGGAGCGGTGGCCACCCTGCCCGGTCAGCCGCCGTCAGCCGTCGGCGCGCAGCCCGTCCTCCATCGGGTGACCGTGCGGCTGGGCCACTCCCTGACCGTCAGCCTGCCCGGCGGCCCGGGCGTGCGCTGGACGGTGCCGAAGTCGCGGTCGCCCATCCTCGAGCGAGTGGCGTCGTCGACGAACCGCCGGACCGGGGCGGCCTCGGCCCGCTTCGTCCCGCGCCGCCCGGGCACGGTCGAGGTCGTGGCCGACAGCTGCCCGCCGGGCAAGCGGTGCGTGCCCGACACGTCCTCGTACCTCCTCTTCGTCGACATCACCCGTTGAGCGAGCAGCCCGTGTCCCGCCAGTTGTCTCAGAAGGAGTCACCGATGACCGAGACGTCGTCCCGCCGGTCGACCAGGCCCGTTCTGGTCGGGCTCGCCCTCGTCGTGCTGGTCTTGGCCGTGTTGAGCGGGGTCCTCTTCGCCGACCGGGGACGGGCGGCCTCGGCCGCGCCGCCCGGGTGCGGTGGTTCGTCGCCCCGGCTGACCGTGCAGGGCACCGGCCAGGCCACGGGGGCGCCCGACCAGCTCACCCTCGTCGTCGACGTGAGCGTGACCGACCCGAGCTCGTCGCGGGCCCTGGCCGACGACAACCAGAAGGCCGCGGCGGTGACAAGCGTGCTCCTCCTCGGCGGCGTCGCCCAGGCGGACGTGCAGACGGCGGGGCTCACGATCCAGCCCTCGTACGGCGTCCAGTACGGCACGACCGTGATCAACGGCTACTCGGTCGACAACACCGTGACCGCCACGATCCGCCGTCTCGCCGGCGCCGGTCACCTGGTGGACGCGGTGGCCGGGGTGGGCGGCGACGCTGTGCGCATCGAGTCGCTGACCTTCGGCCAGGCCGACCCGCGGGTCCTGGAGGACCGGGCCCGCACCGACGCGGTGCACCAGGCGGTGAGCCACGCCGCGGCGATGGCCGCGGCTGCCGGCGAGCGGTTGGGTGGGGTCTGCCAGCTCACCGACAACACCTCGGTCGTGCCGTCGGGCTTCCAGCCCGAGAGCGCCGCCGCACCGTCTGGCAGTCCGCTCTCGTCGGTCCCGCTCAGCTCGGGGACCGACCAGGCGAACGCCCAGGTGACGATGGTCTACGCGCTGGTGCGGCCCGGCGCCTGAGGCGCTCGGGTTCAGCTGGCCGGGACGGACCAGCCGAAGGACTGGGCGATCTCCTTGCAGGTCGGGCAGAGCGGGTAGCGCCTCGGGTCGCGACCGGGCACCCACTGCTTCCCGCAGAGCGCCCGCACCGGCGTGGCGTTCACGATGCCCTCGACCACGCTCGGGCCGGCGGAGACGAACTCGCCCTCCTCGGGCTGGAAGCCCTCGAGGACGATGTGGGTCATCCGCTCGTGGTCGCCCTCGTCCAAGAGAGGGTCGGTGCGGCTCTCGGCCGGGGTGACCGTCGGGGCGACGAGCGGCGAGACCGTTTCGGTCATGACCAGATGCTAGGACGGCGGGCGGCGCCGACCCGGCTCAGCCGGTGCCCCGGGTGAGCAGGAGAGCCCCGGCGATGGGGCCGCCGCCGTTGGCCACCGCCGCCACCTCGGGCTGGGGCGACACCTGCCGGTCGCCGCCCTCGCCGCGGAGCTGCACGCAGGCCTCGTGGAGGAAGCCGAAGCCGTGCAGCCGGCCCCCGGAGAGCTGGCCGCCGTTCGTGTTGAGCGGCAGCCGGCCGTCGAGGGCGATGTTGGCCCCGCCCTCGACGAACGAGCCGGCCTCGCCCCGGCCGCAGAACTTGAGGGCCTCGAGCCACACGTGGGCGAGGATGGTGAAGCCGTCGTAGAGCTCGGCCACGTCGACGTCGGTCGGGGTGAGCTCGGTCCGCTCCCAGAGCGAGGTCCCCGCGTCGCGGGCGGCCATCGTGGTCGGGTCGTCGAACTGGTCCCAGCTGGGCCGACCCCGCAGCGCCGTGCCCATGGCGTTCACGTGGCAGGCCGGCTTCGGGGCGTCCTTGGCGTAGTCCACGTGGGACACGATCACCGCGGTCGAGCCGTCGCACGGCACGTCGCAGTCGAAGAGGCAGAACGGCGAGGTGATGATCCGCGCCGCCAGGTAGTCCTCCATCGTGAGCGGGTCCCGGTAGATGGCCTTCGGGTTCCCGGCTGCGTGCTTGCGGTTGCTGATGGGGACGGCGCCCAGTTGCTCGCGGGTGAGGCCGAACTCGTACACCCGGCGCTCCGCCACGAGGGCCAGCCAGTTGGCGGCGGAGACCGCACCGAACGGCAGGAGGTACTGGAAGGGGCCGGACATCCGGGCCCCCATGGCCCCGTCGCCCCCGATGCCCCGGCGGCCGCCGCTGCCCTGGGAGGTGCCCTCGGTCACCGTGCGGAAGACGAGGACGTGGCGGGCCAGGCCGGCGGCCACCGCCAGGACCGCCGCCATGACCGCCCGGATCTGACCGGGGCCCTCGGCCCCGCCGTCGTGCCAGTTGAGCGACAAGCGCAGGGCGTCTTGGACCTCCGGGGTCGACGGCCCGCCGAAGCCCCCCGTCCCGAGCCCGCCGCCGGGGTAGGTGGCCAGGCCGTCGATGTCGGCGAGGGTGAGGCCGGCGTCGGCCACCGCGGCCAGGCCGGCCTCGACCGTGAGGTCGAGCGAGGAGCGCCCGAGGCGTCGGCCGATGTCGGACTGGGCGATCCCCGAGATGACGGCCCGCCGCTCGAGCGGCTCGGCCCCGCTCACGCCGGCACCGTGGCCCGGGCGAAGAGCGGCAGGTAGACGTCCTCGACCTGCTCGAAGACCACCTGTACCGGCATCCCGATCTCGACCTCGTCGGGCTCGAGGTCGACGAGGTTCGTGGTGAGGCGCACGTCGTCCTGCTCGGCGATCGTGACCCAGGCGATGATGTAGGGCTCGCTGTCGGGGAGCCACTGCTGGTAGTTGACGGTGAACGAGGTGACCGTGGCCCGGCCGCTCACCGGCTCGGGGGCGAGGTCGGCGGCGCCGCAGGCCGGGCAGCGGGGGACCGGGGGGTGCAGGTAGCGCCCACAGCTCTGGCAGCGCAGGAAGCGCAGCCGGCCGTCGGCACCGCTCGTCCAGAAGAACTCGTTGTCCGTCTCGAGGCGCGGCAGGAGGCGGAAGGGGGGTCCGTTGGCGGTCACGGCCGTGACTCTAGGGGGTCCCCTCCGTTGGGCGCACCGTGGGCACCGCGCCTCGCCCTACCCGAGCACCTCGGGGTTCACGATGTTCCGGGGCCGGGCCCCGGCGAGGAGGCGGCAGAGGTCCTCGGCCACCGTCTTCGTGTGGTTGACCTCGGTGTCGAACGTGGCCCCCCCGATGTGCGGGGTGAGGACGACGTTCGGGAACGTGGTGAGGGGGTGTCCGGGGTCGAGGTGCTCGCCCACGAAGTGGTCGAGGCCGGCGAAGGAGACCTTGCCGCTCCGCAGGGCGGCGACGAGGGCGTCGGTGTCGTGCAGGTTGGCCCGGGCCGTGTTCAAGAAGATGACCCCGTCGCGCATCTTGTCGAACTCGGCCGCCCCGATCATCCCGGTGGTCTCCTCGGTCACCGGGGCGTGCATGGTGACGACGTCGGAGCGGGCGAGCAGCTCGTCGAGCGAGGAGGTGGCGTCGGGGGCGTACGGGTCGTAGGAGAGGACGTCGAGGCCGAGGCCCTGGAGGCGCCAGCGGAGGGCCCGGCCGACCGCACCGAGGCCCACGATGCCGGCAGTCTTGCCGTGCAGCTCCCAGGCCCGGTAGCGGAGGTAGGGGATGGTCCCGTCGCGGTAGATCTGCCCGGTCCGCACGTCGTGGTCGCCCTGGACGACGCCCCGGGTGGCGGCGAAGAGGAGGGCCACCGCCAGCTCGGCCACCGCGTCGGCGTTGCGGGCCGGCGCCCGCAGCACGGGGACCCCGGCCTTGGTGGCCGCGGCCACGTCGACGTTGTTGGGATCGCCCCGGGTGCTGGCCACGGCGAGGAGCGGCTGCTCGTAGAGGGGGTCGGCGCAACGGTCGACCTCGACCACGAGGATGGTGGCCCCCTCGGCGGCCACTCGCTCGGCCAGCTGCTCGGCGTTGTAGATGCGCATGGGCGACTGGTCGAGCCAGGAGTCCACGACGACCTCGTCGCAGAGCTCGCGCAAGAGCTCGAGCCCCGGCCCGCTCACGGTCGCGGTCACGAGGGCCTTCGGGCGGGTCCCAGCCATGAGGATCGGTCTCCATTCCCGCCGGCGCCGTCGTCGTTCCGGGGCGGCCGTCGGCGGTCACTCGGCCCTGGCCCGGGGATCTCGTCAATAATGGCGCCTCATGACCGAGCTGTCAGGCTGGTGAGCGGGGTGCCCGGGCCGGTCACCGTCGGCATCGATATCGGCACCACGTCCGTGAAGGCGGTGGCCGTCGACGGCGCCGGCCAGGTGGTGGCCCGGTCCCGGGTGCCGCACCGGATCTTCACCCCCCAGCCGGACCTGATGGAGCACGACGCCAAGAAGGCCTGGCGGGACGGGCCCCGCAAGGCCTACACGGCGGTGCTGAAGGTCCTCGACGCGCCGATCGCCGGCATCGGGGTCTCGGCCATGGTGCCGTCGTTCACCGCGGTCGACCGCCGGGGCATCCCGCTCCTCCCCGGCCTCCTCTACGGCGACGCCCGGGGCCACCTCGAACCGGAGGCGACCGCCGCCCGCCCGGCCGGGCCGGGCGGGGGCTCGGTCCCGGCCACGGCCGAGGACGCCTGGTCGGGCGAGGGCATGGCCAACGAGACCACCAACCAGCTCATGCCCGAGAGCGAGGGCTTCTTGCACTGGGCGGTGGCCTCCGCCCCGCAGGCCGCCGGCTACTGGCCGGCCCAAGCCGTGGCCACCCACGCCCTCTCGGGCATCGCGGCGATCGACACCGCGGTCGGCGCCTCGCTCGGGCCGCTCCTCCACCACGGCGCCTGGAGCGAGAAGGCCCTCGCCCGGGCGGGGGCCGACGTGGCCAAGCTGCCGACGATCGTCCAGATGTGCGCGTCGGCCGGCACCTTGCCCGGGACCGACACCGTCATCACCGGCGGCACGGTCGACGCCTTCTGCGACCAGCTCGTGGCCGGGGCCACCGAGCCGGGCGACGTGCTCGTGATCTTCGGGGCCACCCTCATCGTCTGGGCGGTCGCCGACGACTGGGTGACGGCGCCGGGGCTCGGCACGATGCCGCACACCGTGCCCGGGCGGGTCCTCGTCGGGGGGCCGAGCAACGCCGGGGCCCTCTTCGTCGACTGGGCCCGCTCGCTCCTGCGCGGGGCCGAGCGCCCCGGGACCCGCCGCAAGGTGCCGGACCGGCCGGGCGACCCCGAGCGGGTCCCCGTGTGGCTGCCGTACCTCCGCGGCGAGCGCTCCCCGTACCACAACCCCATGCTCCGGGCGAGCGTGCACGGCCTCGACATCTCGCAGGGCACGGCGGCCATCGAGCGCGGCGTCTACGAGGCGAGCGGGTTCGTCGTCCGCCACATGCTCGAGCTGAGCGGGTTGGCAGGGCGGCGGATCGTGGCGAGTGGGGGCGGGAGCCAGTCGTCGGCCTGGATGGCCGCGGTGGCCGACACCACCGGTCTCCCCGTCGACCGGGTGGCCGTCCCCGAGGGGGCGGCGTTCGGCGTGGCCTTCGTGGCCCGGATGGCCGCCGGCCTCGAGCCGTCCCTCGAGGACGCCGTGCGCTGGGCCCGGACCGGGGGCCGGGTCGAGCCCGACCCCACCTGGGCCAAGGCGGCCGACCGGCGCTACCGGGCCTTCCGCGAGCTCGGCCCGGGTTACATCCCCGGCTGACCCGCCCCTCAGGCGGCGTTCGGCGTGAAGGCCACCTTCACCGCGCCGCTCGTGTCCTGGTGGGCGAGCACCCGCACGGCGTCCCACCAGTCCTCGAGGGCGAAGCGGTGGGTGACCATGCCGGTCAGGTCCACCCGGCCCCGGTCGACGAGGTCGAGGTAGTGGGCGATGGCGTGGCGGCGCACCCCGTCGAGGTCCTCCAGGCCGAAGCCGTTCGAGCCGACGATCGAGAGCTCCTTGAAGTAGACGGGCGTCCACTCCCAACGGCCCGGCGTGGCCACGCCGGTGTAGACGAGCGTGCCGCCGTCTTTCAAGAGGCGCGCGCCGACCTCGAAGGTGGCCGGCTTGGCCACTGTGTCGTAGACGTAGTCCACCCCGCCGGGGTGGGCCATCGGCAGGCCGACGAGGGCCGGTTGGAGGCGGCCGCCCGACCAGTCGGCGACGGCCTCCATGAGCGCCTCGCGGGGTTCGGGCTCCACGACGAGCGCGGCGCCGAAGCGCCGGGCCAGCTCGGCCTGGGCGGCGAAGCGGGCGACCACCGCCACCTCGACGTCGGGGAACAGGGTGCGGAGCGTCATGAGACCGGTCAGCCCGAGGGCACCCGCCCCGTAGAGGAGGACCCGGCCCGAGGGTGGCGGCGGGTGCCGGAGCAGCGCGTGGAACGAAACGGCGAAGGGGTCGGCCAGCACCGCCTGCTCGTCGGTCAGACCGTCGGGCACGGAGAAGAGCATGGAGTCGTGGGCCGAGAGCAGCTCGGCCCACCCGCCCGGGGCCTTGGTCGTCACCCCGATGTGGACGCCGTCACCCAGCTCACCGGTGCGGAAGCTCCAGCAGCGGCTGAGCTCGCCAGCCGCGCAGGCCGGGCACGGGGGCTCGACGCCCCGGGGGGCGCACGTGAGCCAGGGGTTGAGGACGACCCGCTGGCCGACCTCGAGGCCCTCGGCCGCCGGGCCCAGCTCGACCACGTCGGCCACGACTTCGTGGCCGGGCACCGTGGGGAGCGAGGAGAACGAGGCCATGGGGTTATCCATGTCCCCCTCGTCCAGGTCGCCCAGGATGAACTTCACGTCCGAACCGCAGACCCCGGTGAGACGGGGACGGACCACGACCCAGTCCGGGCGGATCGGCCGGGCGTCCGCCATCTCGTGCAGCCCGAAGGGGAGGGACAGCAGCTTGGTCTCCTCCTCGTCGACCGGCGCCGGCCGCACCTCGGCCGGGTCGGGCGGCTCCCCGAAGACGAGGGCCCTCATCGGGCGGCCCGGCTCAAGGGGCCGTCCCGCCGGGCTGGCCCTTCAGCACCTCGGCCACGCCCCCGGCGTCGTGCTCGCCCCGCATGACCTCGGCCATGGCCGCGTCGTCGACCTCGTGGCGGGTCATGGCGGCCATGCCCTCGAGGAACGCCTCGAAGTCGGCGTTCTTCATGTCGACGACCCCCTTCATGTCGGGGATGTAGAGCTCGAAGCGATCGCCGTCGATGCCGGCGATCATCTCGGCGGCGAAGTCCCGGGCCGGCATGAGCGGGCCGATGTAGACGGGGTCGTCGTTGTCCGGCTGGTCCCAGATCTCGGTCTCGATGGCCCCCGGCGAGACGAGGCGCACGCGCACGCCGGTGTCGAAGAGGTCGGCGGCCATCGCCTCGCTGAACCCGGTGAGGGCGAACTTGGAGGCCGAGTAGGCGGCCTCGGTCGGGATGCCGAGCCGGCCGCCCAGGCTCGACACCTGGACGATCGTCCCCGACCGGCGCTCGAGCATCATCGGCAGCACCGCCAGGGTGATGGCCACCGGGGAGAAGTAATTGACGGCCATGACCCGCCGCACCTCGGCCATCGTGAGGCGGGGCACTGGCCGGCGCATCGGGGTGCCGGCGTTGTTGATGACGTAGTCGAGGTGGCCGTAGGACTCCCAGATCTCCTTGGCCAGGGCGGCCGCCCCCTCGGGGTCGGCCAGGTCGGCCGGCCAGAAGGTCGAGCCGGGGGCGTGTTGGAGGCAGTCGGCGAGGACCTCTTGGAGCCGGTCGGCCCGCCGGGCCACGAGGGCGACCGTGGCCCCTTCCTCGGCGTAGCAGCGGGCGGCGGCCGCCCCGATGCCCGACGACGCCCCGGTGATGAGAACGATCTGCCCGCGCCGCGCGCCGTTCAACCCTGCTGCCACCGCGCTCACCTCGCTTCAGTCGCCGGCGCGACGGGGTCCCGGCCGGCCTCGGGGTGAGCGAGGGGACTTGAACCCCCGGCCTCCAGGGCCACAACCTGGCGCTCTAACCACCTGAGCTACGCCCACCGAGGCCATCCAGTCTGGCACATGACGCGGGGGCCGCTGCCGGCTGCGAGGGCCGTGGTCGCGGCGACGTGAGATCCATCGACGTTGGAAGGACGCGGTCGGCAGTAGCATGTGCGGGCTGTTGTGGCGCGCACATCTGCCCCTGTAGCTCAATTGGATTAGAGCGGGTGGCTTCTACCCACCAGGTTGCGGGTTCGAGTCCTGCCGGGGGCACAAAGCCTGGTCAGGCTACGTGCCGCGGTTGCGGCTCTCAAGGGTGGGCCCGCCATGGGCGCGTTCGGTTGTCTGGACGATCGACTCCACCCTCCTCCCTTGGCCGGGATCGGCCGTCCCGCCTAGGCGGAGCTCGGTCCGTCGAAGAGCAGGGTGGCTAGGGTGCGAGATCGCTCGATACCAATGGCGAATCAGTGTCGAGACACAGAGCGCTGACGGCACGTAACAGGAGAGCGGCGTCGTCAAGAACGAAAGAAGAACTGGACATGACCGTGACGCTCATCACCGGAGCCAACAAGGGACTCGGACACGAGACTGCCCGCCGACTGATCAACGATGGGCACACCGTCTACATCGGGGCTCGTAGCGTCGAGCGCGGAGAGGCGGCCGCGTCAGAACTCGGCGGAAGGTTCGTGCAACTCGATGTCACCGATGACGCTTCCGTCGAGTGCGCCATGCGGGCGATCGACGAACAGGAAGGGCACCTGGACGTGCTTGTCAACAACGCCGGCATCGCGCTGCTAGCGCTCAACGGCCCGGAGGCGCTCAAGGTGTTCGACACCAACGTGATCGGTCTCGTCCGTGTCACCCAGGCCGCCCTGCCGCTGCTGGAGAAGTCCGACAACCCCGTCGTGGTCAACGTCTCCAGCGCCCTCGGCTCGTTCTGGGCCGTCACCAATCCCGAGCGGCCCGCCTTCCACGCTCCCGCCATCGTCTACGGCGCGAGCAAGGCCGCTGTCTCGATGCTCACGGTCCAGTACGCCAAGGCGCTGCCGGACATCAAGTTCAATGCGGTCGAGCCCGGCTACACCAACACCGACCTCGGAGGCAGCCGCGGGGGTGCGCAGCCGGTCGAGAAGGGAGCCGAGGTCATCGTGTCCATGGCGACCATCGGCAAGGACGGCCCGACGGGCACCTTCCAGGAGAACGGGGGCGAACTCGCCTGGTAGCCACAGTGCCGCGGCGAAGCGAGCGTCGGTTCTGTCGTCGGGGGCGGGTCGTGGCCTCTCTCGCCTCACCAACCAAGGGAGAGCGGCAGACCACCACGTGACAGCCCCCGACCGCCGTGGCGCCCCTGGGCCGGCATCGCGTCACGGCTCGGCTACATTGCGCCTCCGGGGGGTGATCAGGTTGACCAGCAGCCGCGTAGTGCCCAAGGGGAGCGCCGGACGTTCCTCACGTCTCGGTCGTCACGCAGGCTGGAAGGGGACGATGGCTGCCCTGGTCGCCACCGTGGCGCTCCAGGTGACCTGGACGGCCCGGGCCAGTGCCACCTCCAGTCAGGTGACCCAGGCCAAGAAGTATCTCCTCGTTCTTTCGGACATGCCCAAAGGTTGGAAGACCGAGAAAGGCACCGGTGGTGGTGGCCCGAGCCAGGTCCCCGGGGCGAAGCAGCTCGCCAGCTGTCTCGGCATCTCGGCGAAGCTCATCAACGAGAACGCGCCGACAGCGAACGGCCCGTACTACGAGAATGGAGACGGGTCGCTCGAGGTGCAGGACAGCGTGACGGTCTTCCCCTCGGCGCAGAACGCCAAGGCCAACCTGGCGGCGCTGGGCAACCCGAAGACCCCGGGATGCATGACGACCTTCATGAACACGCCGAAGATCAAGGCGGTGTTCGCGGGCGGCCAAAAGGGCACCACAATCGGCACGATCACCGTGGCCGCGACCAGCCCGGCCGTCTATGGCGCGAACACCGCCGGCTTCACGATGTCGCTACCGATCACGTCCCAGGGGATTTCGCTGGTGGGGCACATCGCGATCGTGTACTTCCTAAAGGGCAAGCTCGGCCAGCAGCTCAACTTCAACGCCTACGGCCGGACCTTTCCCACCTCCTTCGCCAGCCATCTCATGGTGGTCGCCAAACAGCGTCTCTAGTTCTTCGACGCCGACCGTTCAGCGCTCGGCCGGCGACGTCGGCGGCTCGGAGCCGCGGCGTCGGGCACGCTTCGGTCGGTGGTCGTGGCCGAGGCACGCGACATCGTTTGGCGGCAGGCGTCGGTTACATTGCCCGAAGGAGGGGGAGAGGTGATGAGCGGCGCCTTGCCAGGACCGGGATGGTGGTTAGCCTCCGACGGCCGCTGGTACCCCCCGGAGCTGCACCCGAACGCTGCTCCTCCACCAGCGCCGCCACCGGTCGCCACCATGGTGGACCCCTACCCACCGACCGCGCTACCGCCGGGGGCCACCCGGGTGTTCGGGCCGGGGGACTGGAACGGCACGACGGTGGCCGAGCCGGACAAGCACCGGACCGGCCGGCGGGTGCTCACGTTGGCCCTCACCGTGGCGGTGGCGGTGCTCACCGTGGTCGTCGTGCACGAAGTCACGCACCCGGTCCGGCTGGCCCCGCCCATCGGCACCGCGGTGGTCGTGCCCGGACAGCGCACCAACGTGCTACCCGACCCGGACTTCCTGACTGCCTGTTCGTCGTCCACCTACGACGACAGTGCCACCTGCGTCGACACCACGGTGCAGGCCATCGACCACGCCCGGGCCGAGGAGGGCGTGGCTCCGTTGGTCCTCCCCAGCAACTGGTACCAGCTGACCCCGGCCGAGCAGCTCTTCGTGGCCACGAACCTCGAGCGGACGGCCCGGAACTTCCTACCGGTCTCGGGGTTGTCCGACTCGCTCGACGCGATCGCCGGCCGCGCGGCGAACGACGGGACCGATCCGATGCTCGAGGCCGGGGGCTCGATCAGCACGGTGGCCGGCAACTGGATCGACGGGTACAGCAACCCCCTCGAGGCTCTCTACATGTGGGTCTACGACGACGGGCTCGGCTCCTCCAACGTGGATTGCACCCGCCGGAACCTCACGGGTTGCTGGGGCCACCGCACCAACATCCTCCTGCCGCTCGCCTGCACGGCCTGCGCCTCGGGAGCGGCCTACGCCCCGAGCGACCACGGCGGCGAGCCCCTCTCCTACGCCGAGGTCATCGTGGAGTCGCTCACCCCGATGCCCTACACCTTCTCGTGGAGCCAGGAGCAGCCCTACCTGAGGTGACAGCCCGGAGAACGGCACACGCCGGCCCTTGCGGGCCGGCGTGTGCCGTTCTTGCTCTGGTACCGCCGTTCTGCCGTCGAGCGCCTTCAGGCGCCCCCTCGGCCGGGAGCGGTACCCGGATCCCTGGTCGACGTCAGCAGCTCGTCGCTCCGAAGCACCGGACGTCGTTGGACAGCGAGTCCTGGTATGGCGAGAACATCACGTCCGTCACGTTGCTGTACGTGTAGTCGTTGTGACCGTTCACGTAGCCCGGGCCGTACGGCGTCCAGCCGAAGTTCCAGGCGCCACCGCTCGAGCCGCCAGTGAAGTCGCTGCCGATGCCCATCGGAGCCGATCCGCCACCGCCGATGCCCGTGTCGAGCTCGTAGGTGGTGGCCACGTTCTCCTCCATCAGGTTGCCCGTGTACGGCGAGGCCGCCGGGTACCCGAAGGTGAAGAAGTCCTCGTAGGGGCTGTAGTTCCAGGCGAAGCCGTCCCAGCCGGTGTCGTTGCCGAGGATCTGGGCCTTCTTGTTCACGCCGACCGTGAACGCCGCCTCGTCCAGGCTGAAGTCCCGGTTGTTGAACCAACCCGACGTGGTCTCGCCGCCACCGTCCCACGGGAACACGCCAAAGGGCTCGGCCTTCTTGCCCGTGAGCGTGCCGTTGTAGGCCGGGACGAACTCGAGGGCGCTGTCGATGACCCCGGTGAGGGACTCGGTGTTCGACAGGCAGTGGCCGGCCGTCCAGACCTCGTTCTCGTCACTCGAACCCTGCCACGATCCGACGACCGTGCCCGAGCAGACGTAGTTGGACCCGTCGTTGGTGAAGAAGACCTTGCCGTTCACCGCGTACGGGTACGTCTTGTAAAGGTTGTTCGGCACCGGGAAGGAGTCGAACGAGCCCGGACCGGTCCCCAAGCCGTCAGGGGTGGGCGTGGCCCTCGCCGGGGAACCCTGCGCCGGCGCGCCACCGGGCGACGAGCCCGGCGTGCCGGCGCCCTGGTCGCTGGGTGAGGCCGCGGTCAGGCTGGCCGCGCCAGCCTGCACGACCGACACGTCCTTGGCCGCCTTCATCCGGGCGGGTGTCCAGTACTTCACGATGGCCGCCTGGTTGACGTTGACGTGGATGCTGACCACGCCGTTTGACGCAGCGCCCGCGCTCGCCGCGGTCACCACCGGAAACGCCAACGCCACCATCGCGCCGGCC
>Ga0116216_10000184_pt1 | contig 56524 bp, 53 predicted proteins | sample Sb_taG_11_FD_89696 | JGI IMG/M metagenome (GOLD analysis project Ga0116216, IMG submission 89696) | Peat soil microbial communities from Weissenstadt, Germany - Sb_50d_3_AS metaG | ecosystem: Environmental > Terrestrial > Soil > Wetlands > Peat | place: Germany: Weissenstadt | collected 2010-09-21 | reverse complement strand
CGTGCCGAACTCGAGCGACATCGACCGAGGCGCCCACCGGGTGGCTCATCGAACCAATGCCAATCTGACGCGCGCAGTCGAGTTGGAGCACCCGACACTGCACGCGCCTCACCCTCCTCCCCGACTGACGGCCCGATCGACCCCCTGCCGCAAGATGGAGCGATGGACTTCGCGAGAGTCGCGTCCGCTCAGAAGCCGCATGCGCTCACGCGCTGAACCAGCGAGCGCGGCGGCTCGAGCCGAACCGTTCCTTCTCGACCATCTGAGCGGTCGACGGTGCGTTGAAGGTGCCCGTTTTCCTCGGGCCGGAGAGGAAGTCGATGTCGACGCTACCGATGCGTCCCTGGCCAAACTCGATGTAGCAGGTACCCCGTCCGAGATGGCGTTCCGGGGACTCGCCGCCTCTCAGCTGGGCGACGATCGTCTGCGCGACGACCCGCGCGGCGCCCTCGGCGAAGACGCCGGCCTTGGGGACGCCCGCGGTGGCGACGTCTCCGATCGCGTATACGCCGGGAAACCGCGTCGAGAGCGTCGCGGGGTCGACTGGTATGTAGCCATCCTCGGTCATGCCGCTGGAGATCACGACATCCGGTGCGCGATGTTTCGGGACCCCGAGGAACAGGTCGTAGCCCAACTCGCTGCCGTCGTCGAGCACGGCGACGCTCAGAGCCTGATCGAGCGCCGCGACGCGCCGCCCGCTGAGCAGCGTGATGTTGCGCGCGGCGAACTCCCGTTCAAGCGCGGCGGAGGTCTCTGGCGAGGGCGGGACAGGCCTGTCGAGCGGCATCACGATCGAGATCTCGCACGCGTCGCGCACGCCGCGCACGGTCAGCTCGTCGTCGAGTAGCAGCGCGCACTCGCTGGGGGCGGGCGGGCACTTGAATGGCGCGCCGCAGATGCCGATCACGGCATGGCCGCGAGCGAACGACGGAATGATCCCGGCAAGCTCCTCGGCGCCGGCGATCGAGTAGAACTCATTGCCCGCCTCGGCCAGGCCGGGCGTGGCGTCCATGTCGTAGTCGGCGCCGAGCGCGATCACGAGCACATCCGCCGCATGCGTGGAGGCGTCGGTGCTCACCAGTCGGGACTCCGGATCGATCGCGGTGATCGTCTCGTGGAGAACCCGCACACCTGGCTTGACGACGTCGCGATAGGACATCCGGACCGCCTCCGGCGGGGTCTTACCGAACATCACGTCGAGCTTGGAGAAGCCGAACACGAAGGTCTCTGACTTGTCGATCAGCGTCACGTGAGCATCCTCGCCGAGCGCCTCAGACAACACGGTGCAAAGCTCCAGCCCACCGAAGCCGGCACCGAGCACGACGATAAGCTCGCTCACTTGGCTCCCCGTTCGTTCACTCGGTTCCCCTCCTCACTTGGTTCCCCCCCCCTCACTTGGCTCCCCTCCTCACTTGGTTCCCCGTATAGAACGCGACAATCCGCTGGCAGCCATACGGAAGGCGGACCGCCACGGTCTTCTTAACGTATAAGACATTTGCACGTGTAGGGCGACTGTCTCCGTACCCTCGGGCGGTGGTCGCCGATGGCGGGAACATCGCTCTGATTCGATTCCCCCGTCTGATGGCAAATCTCGGCTTCCCAAAGTGGGGTATGGGCACTAACGGAGAGGACCGTGCGTTGCGCAAACCCCGTTGTGCGCGCTCCGTGCCTGTCTTAGGCGTAGTCGCCGTGCAGCAGACGCCAGATCAGACAGCGACGGGTCCCGGCTGTGTGTGATGCGGCGCCCGAGGTCAAGGACGCTGCCCGCCGATGGCTGCCGGGCCGGACTTCCTGTTCCAGGTGATTCTGCGCTTATGTCCGGCCGGCCAGGCCGAGGGTCCGCCGCAGGAACTCGACCTCGTCCGCCACGACGAGCTCGTGCTCGGGGCCGTCGTAGATGTCGAAGTGGTCGACGCCGGGGTAGGTGCGCAACTCGCCGTGCCGGGCCCTCCTCGCGGCTCGGATCGCCGGTCCCGGCCGGGCCACCCGATCGGCCTCCCCGACGCAGACGAGCCACGGGCAGTGCAGCCGGCGGGCGTGGCGGATCGGACGGTAGGGGCGGCCGAGCAGCCAGCGCGAGGAGACGCGGTCGCGCCAGCGGCTGTCCTCGCCGATCGAGACGACGTGCAGCCAGCCCTCCTGACCGCCCGGTGCGTTGATGAATGCCGGCTCGTTCGGCTGGCCGATCGCGCGCAGGTGGCGGCCTCTGACGGCCGCCGCGAGCATCCGCAGGTTGGTGCCCGGCGAGGCGCGGTGCGCCTGGGTGAGCATGTCCAGGAACGGGACCTGGCTGACTGCAGCGGCGATCCTCTCGTCCGCGGCGGCTGCGGCGAGGGCATTCCCTCCGCCCATCGAGGAGCCGAATGTCGCGACCCGGTTGGGGTCCGCGCCCGGAAGGGAGCGGGCGAAGGCGATCGCCGCCGCCCAGTCCTCGAGCTGGCGGCGGGGGTGGAAGAGGTCCGGCTCGCCTTCGCTGTCGCCGAAGCCGCGGTGGTCGAAGACGAGCGCGGCGATGCCCGTCTCGGCGAACCGCTCGGCGAACGGTCCGAGCCCATCGCGGCGGGTGCCTGAGAGGCCATGAGCCATCACGACAATCGGCGTCTGCCCGGCGGTGCCGCAGGCAGGATAGAGCCAGGCTGCACAGTGCTCGGAGTTCGACGGGAAGCTGAGATCCTGACGTCGCATGGAGTCTGGTGGGTGGGCGGTCTCGGTGTGCATCTGCATCTCCCCTCGGTCACGGTCACTTTGGCCAGCGTGACGGAGCACGGCGGCGATGTCTGGCGGAAATCGGACCGGGCAGTCCCTCGCCGCTCGTTGTCTAAGCCGACCGTTGCGAAGCAGCCGTCAGGTGTGCGACATCCAGCCGACCTACCGCATAGTCGCGCCAGGGCGTCCGAAAAAGTGGCGGCAATTTCGGCTTCCCAAAGCCGAATATGGGAGTTAGTGGAGACGGTGGGAATCGAACCCACGTCCGCAATCGCGTGAGAATGGCATCTACGAGCGTAGCCGGCGCTCTGATCTCATCCCTCGCTCGCCTCGCCGGCGGGGTCGCGGGGGACCAGCCTCCTTGAGCTTCCCCGGCTTGGCGAAGGCGGACCGCACCGGGTGAGCCCGCTTTCTGATCCCGGCCTTCCCCGCCGCAGGCGAGCGGGGCCCGAGACCTCACTCACCTAGTGTTTGCTAGGCAGCGAGGGCGAATTCGTGAGAATCCGCACTTATGGTTTTCCCGGGTGTTTTACGAGGCCGCCCGGGCACCTCGACTCGCCACCACCCACACGAGCCGACCGCGTCGAAGCCTGTCGTCCCCGAGGATGTTCGTTACCGCTCCAGTGTAGCTTGGAGGGAGAGAGAAAAAAACGACGCGGTTCCAAGCCGCTTGAGGAACCCGCTTGGTCCGGCCCGAAAGCCTTTCTTCGTGGGTGGCGCGGCCTCACACCTCGGTGGCCTCGCTCTTTGCGGCTCGGTTCCGCGTCTGGACTCAAAGTAGCTCCACCCCGGGGCGATTGCAACCCCCTCGCGAGGACTACCCCGCACGTTCCGAAAAAAAGCGACTGTCGTTAGGCAACGCTTATCGGTCCTGCCACAATGGAGCTATGGATAGCGGCGACTTTTCCCTGCCCACGCCCACGCCCAGCGCCCCCACGCTCCCAGGCGGGCCATCGGCGGTGCTCGCTGCGCACCCCGGAGAGAACCCGTTCGGCGCGCCGACGCGCAAGACCAGTCCCGTGCGCAACCTGCGTAAGCGCATCGGCAGCGCGCTCGCGGCGGTCGGCGCGCTTATCGCGAAGTTCTTCGCAGCGATCAAAGGCGCGCTGCTGCTCCTGCCAAAGCTCAAGCTGCTGACCACGGCCGGCACCGCACTTATCTCGGTCGCCGCCTACAGCCTTTTTTGGGGCTGGGAGTTCGCGGCCGGCTTCGTGGTGCTGCTGTTCGTGCACGAGATGGGCCACGTGATCGCGCTGCGCCGGGAGGGCATCAAAGCAAGCGCACCCATGTTCGTGCCCTTCCTCGGCGCGTTGATCACTGCCAAGTCGCTCGGCGAGAACGCGCTCGCGGAGGCGCGCGTGGGGTTGGCCGGCCCGATCCTCGGCACGATCGGCGCGGGGGTGTGCCTGGTGATCGCCGAAGCCACTGACAGCGACATGTTCCGCGCGCTCGCTTACATCGGCTTCTTCCTGAACCTCTTCAACCTGCTGCCGGTGGTGCCGCTCGACGGCGGCCGCGCGATGGCGGCGATGGCCCCATGGATGTGGTTCGTCGGCCTGGGCGCAGTGGTGGCACTGGCTTTTGTGTTCCCCTCATTCATCCTTCTTATAATCATCTTTTTCGGCGGGTTGGAGGTCTGGCGGCGCTGGAAGCTGAGGGGCACCCGTTCGCTCGAGCAAGCCGCCTACTACCGCGTCTCGCCCCGCAACCGCCTGCTTGTCGGCGTCGTCTACATCGGCCTGATCGCCGTACTCGCATTGGGTATGGACGCAACCCACATCCTGAGCTCCAGCGGCCACAGCTTCCGCTCGATCTGAGGCGAGCTCACCACATGCGCGGCGCGTCGCTAGCGCCTGGCTTCGCGTATCCCGCGTTCCATATCCCGCTTGGTGTCCTTCTCGCGCAGCGACTGGCGCTTGTCATAGAGATCCTTGCCGCGGGCAAGCGCGACCTCGACCTTGGCGCGCGCGCCGGAGAAGTAGATGCGGGTGGGCACAAGCGTCAGGCCGCGCTCTTTTACGCGCGCGGTGATGCCGTCGAGCTCGCGCCGATGCAGCAGCAGCTTGCGCGGACGCTCAGGATCGTGGTTCTCACGCGAGGCGGGAGCGTAGGGAGGAATGTGGACGGAGTGCAGCCACAGCTCGCCGCCTGAGATCGCCGCGTAGCCATCCTTCAGCTGGGCGCCCGAGGCGCGCAGTGCCTTGACCTCGGTGCCCTCGAGCACGATTCCGCACTCCAGCCGCTCGATCAGCTCGTAGCGGTGTGAGGCGTAGCGGTTGGACGCCACGTCGCCCGCGCCGATCTTGCGCTTGCCTTGACCCTTCGCCATCGTCTGAGCCTAACCCGCTGGGCGATCTTCGATCGGCATCAGGTCCACCCGACCGCGGATCGAGTCCACGCGCGCCACACGCACTGCGATCGGATCGCCGAGGCGCAACGTCGCGCCGCTGCGCTCGCCGTGGAGGATCGTGCCCTGCTCGTTGATCTCCCACCACTCCCGCCCCTCGTCCCTCTCCTGCCCGCGGTGTCCGCCCCCGTGCGATGGACGCCGGCCCGATCCCCTGGAGCTCTTCCCTCCTTTCGAGCTGGCCCCCGGGCGCACCAGCGTCGGAGCACGCAGAACCCGCACCGGGAGCATGCCCTCGAACTCCGGCTGGCTCCCCTCCCCCACCGCGGTCCTCTCTCTCCGCCCGGAGCCGAAGGCGATGAAGGCCCCAGCGGAGATGAGGCCGGTTATCTCCCCGGAGAAGACCTGCTGGAGGCCGCCCTCGAAGAGCGTCTGCTCCAGCAGGAAGCAGCGGGCCATATCGTCGGCGTCGCGCTCGATGATCATCGCCTCGCGCTCGCGTTCGGAGGTCCACGCGCCCAACTCTGCGAGCTCCCTGGCGCGAGGCGCCATCTCTCCACCACCGACGGCCGAGAGCAGGGCGCGGTGGCAGACGAGATCGGGATAGCGTCTGATGGGAGAGGTGAAGTGGCAGTAGGCGCTCGAGTGCAGACCCGCGTGGCCGAGGTTCTGGGGGGTGTAGTAGGCCTGCTTCAGCGAGCGCAGGACCAGCGAGCTCAATGCCATGCGTCCACGTCCGGTGCGGCGCACGTGCTCATCCACCCGCCTGGAGATCGCGCCCACGAGCTCGGCGGCCTGAGTGGAGGACATATGCTCGGGAATGGGGGGAGTGGCGATGTCCAAGGAGGCGAGCTGATCGACCAGGCGCTCGATCCGCTCGGGTGTGGGGCGCTCGTGGACGCGATAGAGGCAGGGCACGTCGCGCTCCAGGAGCAGTCTCGCCACCGCCTCGTTGGCGGCGATCATCAGGTGCTCGATCAGGCGATGGGACTCGGTCTGCTCACGCCCGGAGATGGAGGCGACGTTTCCCTGATCGTCGAAGGAGAACTCGGGCTCCTCCGAATCCACCACGAGCGCCCCGCTGCGCTGACGCTTGCGCTGCAGCTCGGCGGCGACACGCCGGGCGATACCCAGAGACTCCCCCCAGGGCTCGGCGGCCTGCTCCTCTCTAGCGAAGATGCGGTCGACGCGCTCGTAGTCCAGACGCTGATCTGAGCGGATCAGCGAGCGGTAGAAGGAGGTGCGCTGCACCTGTGGGCCGTTCAGCTCGAGCTCGACGGTGACCGCGGGACGCTCAGCGCCGGGAATCAGCGAGCAGGCGTCGCTGGAGAGTGCATGCGGGAGCATCGGCTCGACGGCACCGGGCACATACACGCTGGTGGCCCGCCTGCGGGCCTCGCGGTCGACGAGTGAGCCCTCGGGCACATGGGCGGCCACATCAGCGATGTGAACCCACACACGGGTCCTGCCCTCGCCAAGGTCCTCGGCCGAGATGGCGTCGTCGAAATCACGGGCTGAGATGGGGTCGATCGTGAAGGTGGTCAGCCCGCGCAGGTCGCGGCGGGCTGCCTGGGACTGCCTGGCGCGCTCGCCAGCGCCTCGGGCCTCGCGCTCGACGGCCGGATCGAAGCCGCGCCTGAGGCCGCGATCGAGCATCAGGGCCTCGATCAGATCCACGGCCACGTCGGGACGGCCGAGAACCCGCAGGATGCGCGCGCCCGCGCCCTTCCCTGAGCGCCCCCGAGGGGACAGATGCACCAGCACCAGGTCCCCGGTGCGCGCCTCGCGACGGCCGTGCTCGGGCCGGGGAGAGCGCAGAACTATCCGCTCCGAGCCCCCACGACGTGGAGTCCCCGCAGAGCGCTCCTGGCGCGCGAACAGGGGCTCGGCGGTGAGGAAGCGACCGCTCCGCTGAAGTACAGCCACGACCGCGCCCGCGGGGGCCGGGACACTTGGCTCCTCCGAGTCGGCCCGCCTGCGGGAATGAGGGTTGCTCACTTGACTTTTGCGGCGAGCGTCCGCAATGCCACTTCCAGACCGTGCTCGGTGTCTACGCCGTGGGGCACGAGCACTTCGGGGATCACACCCGCGCCCTGTTTGACGCCGCCGCCGCCGAGGTTGCGCCCATTGGGCGTGAAGTACTCGCCCACGGTGATGTCCAGCGCGCCACCATTCGACAGCGGCTCCTCCTCCTGAAAGACACCCTTGCCAAACGTGTGCGTGCCTACGATCGTCGCGCGGTGGTAATCCTGAAGCGCGGCGGTGACGATCTCGGACGCCGAGGCGGTATTGGCATCGACGAGCACGACGACCGGAATCGAGGGGGAGATCGCGTCGCCCGTGGCGGTCAGCGTGTCGGTCGTCTGCGTGCGCCCGTGCATGGTGACGATCGTTCCCTTGGGGATGAAAATGCTCGCGATCAGTTGCGCCTCCTCGACCAGGCCGCCACCGTTGTCGCGCAGATCGAACACGATCCCACGGGCGCCCTCGTGCAACTCGTGTTCGACGGCTTCGCGTACTTCGCCATGGGCGCCCGGGCTGAAGGTAGCGAGCGCAACCACGCCCAGCTTGGTCCCGTGCACCACCTTCGTGACAGAGGCCACGACCGGCTCGGAGATGACCGCACGGGTGATCTGCAGGGTGCGAGTCTGTGCGTGATGAGCACCATGGCCCGGCTCCGCCCCTTCGATCTGGAGCGAGACGTTGGTGCCGGGTAGGCCCTTGATGAGCGCCGTGGCGACTTCCTGGGAGAGGCCCTTCAACGGACGCCCACCCACGCCGACGATGGTTTCTCCGGGCTTCAGCCCCGCATGGGCGGCTGGAGAGGAGTCGAAGACATGAGCAATGAACAGCCCATGGGCGACGACGGTTTCGGGTGCGACGGAGACACCGATGCCCGTGAAGTGGGGCGGTGCGTCGAATTCGCGATATTCGCTGGGGGTGAGGTAATGCGAAAAGCGATCACCCAGGCTCGCCACAACGCCCGAGATCGAGGCGTTGGAGAGCTGGCTCTTCGAGATCGGACGGTAGTAGTCGCTGGAGATCCGCGCGAGCGCTTCGTCGACGACCTGCGTCTGCTGGTTGGCCTCGAACGTGCTTCCCCGGGCGAACTTCGGCAGGTCTTCCGGATGGCCGCCGAGCCAGACACCGATCACGAGCACGATCGGGAGCAACGCGGTGAGCGCGAACGTCAGCGTCTGTCGTTTAGGAGCGGGCAAGGCCCCGTGAGCCTACGCGTCAAACGCGTAGGAAGCGCCGCAGAGACAGACCGGAGCCCGCGGCGGAGACCGCGATCGCGGAGCCCATGAGGATCGCTACGAGCAGCGGGAAGGCGATCATGTCGGGCTGGGAGATCAGCTTGACCGTGTTCGCCAGGGGGTCGACGAGCGTGACCTTGGCGAGCGCGAGCAGTCCGATCGCGCCGACCCCGCCGAGCGCACCGAGGAATAGGCCCTCGATGACGAACGGCCAGCGGATGAACCAGTCGGTCGCGCCCACGAGCTTCATCACCTCGACCTCCCGCCGGCGCGAGAACAGGGAGAGGCGGATCGTGTTCGAGATGAGTAGCATCGACGCGAGTACGAGCAGCCCGGCGAGCAGCGCCATCGTGATCTTGATGATGCGCGTGGCGGACAGGATCTGGTTTGTCTGCGCTTGGCGGTTCTGCACGGCGGCGATCGCCGGGTCGGTCACCAGACGCGTCCCGAAGGGACTCGACTGGTCGAGCTCTGAGCGCAGCGCGCCGGAATTGGCGGGATTGTCGGGGGTGACACGGAAGATGTCGGGCAGCGGGTTGTAGCCAATCAGCTGGAACGCCTGCGGGTTGAGCTTGCGCTCCTGTTCATAGCCGGTCTGCTTGGAAACGAACTGGACGCTCTTGACATGCGGCGCGCGTTGCAGCTCTTCACGCACGCGCACGACTTCCGCTGGGGTGGCGCTCGTGGTCAGGTCGACGTCGACGAGCACGCGCCCGCGCACGTCATCGGCGGCGCCATTGGTCGCCTCGACGACGGGAATGAACACGCCGAGCACGAGCGTCGTTACCAGTACCGAGGCGAGCGCGGCGAAGCTGGGGACCGCGTTGCGCCGCATCGAGCGAGTTGCCTCTTTCAAGAAAAAGCCGGGCTTCACCGCGCCTCCGATGAAGCCTTGGACCGAGCAGAGCTGGAACGCAGGGAGCGTCCTGTGCTCAGCAGATGAGCGATCGGGGACGACGCCATACGCAGCGTCCACGGTCTCATCGCGTTTCCTCACGCAAACGTTCGCCCAGCTCGGCGGTGTTCTCTTCGCGCGCGTACAAACCTGTCGCCTCGTCACGCACGATCCGCCCACGGCGCAGCTCGATCACGCGACGCCGCATGCGGTCGACCATCGCGTTGTCGTGGGAGGCCACGATCACGGTCGTGCCTGCGCGGTTGATGCGATAGAGCAGCTGCATGATCCCGATCGAGGTCTCAGGATCGAGGTTGCCGGTCGGCTCGTCCGCGAGCAACAGCGGCGGGTGACCCGCAAACGCGCGAGCTACGGCGACGCGCTGCTGCTCACCACCGGAGAGCTGGTGGGGATAGTTGTGGAGCTTGGTCGACAGCCCGGTGAGGCGCAGGATGTCGGGCAGCGTGGCGCGGATCTGCTTACGGCTTGCGCCTGTAACCTGGAGCGCGTAGGCGATGTTGTCGTAGACCGTGCGCGTTCCCAGCAGCTTGAAGTCCTGGAACACCACGCCGACGTTGCGCCGGTAGAAGGGAACCTTCTTGCGCTCGATCTGCGACAGGTCGCGCCCGGCGACGCGGATCGTGCCCTCACTGGGCTCGAGCTCCTTGATCAGCAGGCGCATGATCGTCGACTTGCCCGAGCCGGTCGGGCCGACGAGGAAGACCATCTCCTGGCGGCCGATCGCAAACGTGGCGCGCTCAAGGCCAATGCCACCGGGGCCGTAGAGCTTGGAGACGCCGCGGAACTCGACAACGGTGTCGCGCCCGGGCGCGACGGCGCGGCGCGGCTTTGAGTGCTCGTCGCGGCGCAGGACGCGCGCGGGCAGGGTGACGCTACGAGCGGGTCGAGTCAAGGTCTCAGTCGGTGACATATGGCCCGGGAGGGTAGCGTGGCAATGCCATCCCAACGAGGAAATCCCCTGCATGCAACGGGATTTGCAGGAACCCTCTAAGGTGAGCGCGATGGCCACGATCGAAACCACCACTGTCGGAGCGAACGGCCTGTCCGTGCACCAGATAGCCCTCCCGGGCACGCGCGCTCTGACCGTGCTCGTGGCGTTTGACGCGGGCGCGCGCAACGAGCGGGCTGAGGAGAACGGGATGGCCCATTTCCTCGAGCACCTCGTGTTCAAGGGCGGCGAGAAGTACCCGACATACAAGGACGTCAACGAGACGGCCGAGCGGTTGGGGGGCATGCTGAACGCCTACACCAGCCACGACCTGGTGGCCTTTCACATCACGGTCAGAGCGGAGAGCGCGCCGCAGGCAGTCGACCTGCTGAGCGACTTCGTCGGGCGCCCGCGGATCGACGCGGAGGAGCTCGACCGCGAGCGTGGTGTGGTCATCCAGGAGATCAACCGGGCCTATGACCAGCCCTCGACGGTGGCGGAGTACCTGATCGATGAGGCCGCGTTCGGCGAGCACCCGCTGGGGCGAACCGTGTTGGGAGGCGAGGAGAACCTGCGGAACTTCACGCGCGAGGGGATCGTCGCGTTCCGCGAGCGTCGCTGGGCGGGTGCACGCGGTGGCGCGTTCCTCGCGGGTAACCTCGAGCACCTGCCAGCGGAGGAGGAGCTCCAAGCCTGTTTCGCCCGTTTTCCAGCGCTTGAAGAGCCCGAGCCATACGTGCCAGCGCCGGAGTTCGAGCCCCAGACGCTGGTCGAGCAGCGCGACACCAACCAGTCGCACCTGCGAATGATCTACCGACCGGACGTGGACGTGACTGACGCGCGCGAACGCGCGGCCCTGTCGATTTACTCAACGCTGCTCGGCGGCTCGATGGGCTCGCGACTGTTCGAGGAGATTCGCGAGAAGCGCGGGCTGTGTTACTCGGTGAGCGCGCTCGCCCACGCATTTGCCGACGTGCCGATCCTCCAGCTCAGCTCGGGCCTCGAGTCGGCGAAGTGCATCGAGGCATACGCGCGAATGCGCGAGATTGTCGATGAACTGCGTACGGACGGGCCGAGGCAGGAGGAGGTGCAGCGGGCACGCGCATACGCCGCCGGGCGCATGGTGCTGGCGTTCGAGAACACCAACGCCGTGGCCCGCTACGCCGCGAACCAGCAGATCGTGTTCGGTGAGGACATCGACCCCGACGCGGCGATCGCCGCACTCGACGCGGTCACCTATGACGAGGTCCGGGAGATCGCCGCGGGCGTGGCGGACAACCTTGCCGTCGCCTGCGTAGGACCGCACGGCGCTGAGGAGTTCCGCTCCTAGCAGCGGGAATGCCGATCTCTTCCGGTGATCGGCGAATCCGTGGTCACAGAATCCCTGCTCGAGCAGACATGTGAGACGAATGGACGGTCGACAGGGTCGACAGATGCGTAGCGATCTCGAGCTGCTCGCGGCAAGCCTGTCCGAGCCCGAGGCGTTTGGCGAGTTCTATCGCCGACACGAGCGGGCGATCCTGTTCTACATGCTGCGCCGCACTGGGCGGGCCGAACTCGCGGCGGACCTGACCGCCGAGGTCTTCGCCGCGGCACTCGAGGCCTGCCATGCGCACAAGGCCAAGCTCCCTGAAACCCCGGTCGCATGGCTGTTCGGGATCGCTCGCAACAAGCTCGCCGACAGCTATGCCCACGGTCGGATCGAGGACGACGCGCGCCGGCGCCTGGGGATGGAGCCGATCGCGCTGGGCCGCGAAGACCTTGCGCTGTTGCAGCTTGCCGAGCACGATGATTACGCCGCGGACATGCTCGCGAGCCTCCCAGCCGATCAACACGCCGCGGTCGAGGCGCGTGTCCTACAAGAGCGCTCCTATCCGGAGATCGCAACTGAGTTGCGCTGTTCAGAGTCAGTCGTACGCAAGCGCGTGAGCCGCGGTCTGGCGACCCTACGAACACGGATACAGGAGAGCATATGAACAGGCGCCCCGCAGAGCCAGTCCTGCTTCCCGAGATCGAGCGAGAGTTGTTGCGCGCAGCTCGACGACAGCTCGATGATGAACACCTGCGTATGCGCCGCGTGCGCGCCGGGGCGCTCGCCGTCGCCATCACGCTCCTGCTCACGCCACCGTCGGCTGCCGCACTTACGGTGTCGCCCAGCATCGGCACTCAGATCATCGCGCGTGGCATCTAAATCCGCTAAGCGCAGCAGGTCCGTTCAGCCGGCTCAGGACCTCCCGGCCCGAAACGGATGGCGAGGAATCCTTGGAAACCGCCACCCCAAATCGAAGACCAGCTCGATTATCGAGCTGGTCGTGATCGTCGCTGTCGCGATTGGCCTCGCGCTTGGTATTCAGGCCTTCCTCATCAAGCCAGTCAAGATTCCCAGCGGCTCGATGGAGCCGACGCTCGAGATCGGCCAGCGTCTGCTGGTGAACCGCATCGGGATGCGCATCAATGGACCGCACGTCGGGGAGATCGTCGTCTTCCGTCCCCCGGAAGGAGCCGATAATGAGCAATGCGGGCCGTTGGCGGCGACGTCCCCGATTCTTCTCAGGAAGGCGGCCTGCGACCAGACCAACCCGAAGGAGAACACGAGCGTCTATTTCATCAAGCGGATCGTCGCCGGACCAGGAGACGTCATCTACATCAAGGAAGGGCACGTCTTTCGCGAGGCCGCTAGAACGAGCACGTTCGTCCCCGAGCAGGATCCCTACATCGCGCCATGCGGAGAGGTCAGGGAGTGCAGCTTTCTGACGCCGATCAAGATCCCTCAAGGCCACTGGTTCATGATGGGAGACAACCGCGGGGACTCCGATGACAGCAGGTTCTGGGGGCCAGTACCGACAGCATGGATCATTGGTGGGGCCTTCGCCACCTACTGGCCCCCGGACCGCATCGGGATCTTCTAGCCAATCGCGACCATCCGGTCGATCGGCACACGCGCGCGCCTTGCGATCTCCTCGGGAACGCGGACCTCGTACTTGTTCTCGCGCAGCGCGTCGCGGAGCTTGGGGAGAGTGATCATCTTCATGTACTGACAGCTCGCCTCGGGGTTCGCGGGAATGAACTCCGTGCTGGGGGCGGCCATGCGCAGGGGGTGGAGCATGCCGACCTCGGTGGCGACGACCACCTGCTCGGGGCCGCCCTCGTGTTCTGTGGACTCGGCGTACTTCAGCATCCCTCCGGTTGAGAGCATGTGCACGCCCTCGGCCGAGACGTCGCCGGCGGCGACGTACTCCATCACGCTCGTCGAGCAACCGCACTCGGGGTGGATCAGGAAGTCGGCGCCGGGGTGCGCGGCGCGCGTGGTTTCGATGTCGGCCGGGCGGATGCCGGCATGGACATGGCACTCGCCGTCCCACACATGCATACGCCGGGCGGGCGGGGATATCATTTTCTCGACGTAGGCACCCAGCCACATGTCGGGGCCAAACAGGATCTCGGTGTCCGGGCCGTGCGTCTCGTAGATGTGGCGCACGACATCCACGGCGTTGGCCGACGTGCAGACGTAGTCGGTCAGCGCCTTGACTTCGGCCGTGGTGTTCACGTACATCACGACGACGCCGTCCGGGTACTGCTCCTTCCAGGCGGCGAGCTGGTCGAAGTCGATCGAGTCGGCCAGCGAGCAGCCGGCGTCGAGGTCGGGGATCAACACGGTCTTCTCCGGACATATGATCGAGGCGGTCTCAGCCATGAAGTGCACGCCGCAGAAGACGATCGTCTCGCCCTCGGCCGCGGCCGCCCTGCGCGACAGGCCAAGCGAGTCGCCCACGTAGTCGGCCACTTCCTGCACCTCGGGCACCTGATAGTTGTGCGCGAGGATCACCGCGCCGCGCTCAGCCGCGAGCGCGCGCACCTCTGCCTGCATCCTTGCGATCTCCTCGCTCGACAGAGCCGGGTGCGAGCCCGCTGTGGGGGCCATTGGCAATGTCGGAGCCATGGGCAGGTTCATGGCAACACCTCCAGGAGCAGGGAAAGATCCAAGGCGGGCGCCGAATGAGTCAGTGCGCCCATCGAGATCCATTCTACTCCGGTCTCCGCGCGCGCCCGGAGCGTCTCGAGCGTCACACCGCCACTCGCCTCGAGCTCCGCGCGGCCCCCAACTCGAGCGACGGCGGCGCGCAGTTGCGCGTCGTTCATGTTGTCCAGCAGCAACCTCGGCGCTCCGGCGGCGAGCGCCTCGTCGATCTCCTGGGGGTTGCGCACCTCGACCTCGAGCGTGTCCGCGAGCTCGGGGGTCGCCTCGCGCACGCGGGCGACCGCCTGCGCGATGCCGCCGGCAGCGACGATGTGGTTCTCCTTGATCAGGATCGCGTCGTACAGCCCGGCGCGGTGGTTGCATGCCCCGCCAGCGGCCACCGCCGCCTTCTCGAGCGTACGCAGTCCAGGGTTCGTCTTGCGCGTATCGAGCACCTTCGCCCCGGTACCCTGCACCGCGCGGGCGGCACGGGCGGCGATCGTCGCCACGCCCGACAGGTGGCCGAGGAAGTTCAGCGCGGTGCGCTCCCCCGTGAGCAGCGCGCGCGCCTTCCCTTCGACCGTCATCACCGGGCCGCCCTGCTCACGCCATCGACCCTCCTGCACCAGGCGCTCTGAGCGCGCGTCGCGATCGAGCAGCGCGAACGTCACCTCGGCCGCGCCCAATCCGTAGATGACCCCCGGGACCTTCTGTGTGATCAGCGCCCGCGCGTGTGTGTCCTCGGCGACTGTTGCGTTGGTGGTGACATCCCCGGCGCCCACATCCTCGTCGAGCGCCCGGCCCACGACTGCGTACAGATCGTCGTATTGCACTATGCGGCCTCGAGCAGGTAGGCCCTTACGAACCCATCCAGATCCCCGTCGAGCACGCGCTGGACATCTCCCATCTCCACATTCGTGCGGTGGTCCTTGACCATCGTGTACGGGTGCAGCACGTAGGAGCGGATCTGCGAGCCGAAGTTGACGTCCTGCGCCTCGCCCTTCTCGCGCGCGATCTCTTCCTGGCGTTCTCGCTCCCGCTTCTCGAGCATCTTCGCGCGCAGCATCGCCATCGCGGTCGCGCGGTTCGACGATTGCGAGCGCTCGTTCTGGCACTGTACGACGATGCCCGTCGGGCGGTGCGTGATGCGCACAGCCGAGTCGGTCTTGTTCACGTGCTGCCCGCCTGCACCCGAGGCGCGGTAGGTGTCAACCTGCAGATCGTCCTCATTGATCTCGATCTCGCCAGTGTCTTTCACGACCGGGGCGACCTCTACCCCAGCGAAGCTCGTCTGGCGGCGGTGGGCCGAGTCAAACGGGGAGAGCCGCACGAGCCGGTGCACGCCGCGCTCTGCGCCGAAGAGCCCGTAGGCGTTCTCACCCGCGACCTTGAACGTAGCCGACTTGATGCCCGCTTCCTCCCCCGCGCTCGCCTCCAAGAGCTCGGTCTGAAAGCCGCGCCGCTCCGCCCAGCGCATCTCCATGCGCAACACCATTTCCGCCCAGTCCTGCGCATCGGTTCCCCCCGCGCCGGCGTTCACGCTGACGAGCGCGTCGCCTGAGTCATAGCGCCCGGAGAACAGCCGCTGCTCCTCGAGCGTCGCCAAGCGCTCCTCGACCGAGGCGATCTGCTCGTCCACCTCGCCCTGCAACGACTCCTCCTCGGCGGCCATTTCGGCCAGCCCGTCGAGGTCCTCAACGTCGCTCTGAAGCGCGCTGAACGTATCCAGGCGCTTGGACGCGCGCGCGTGCTCGGCCGAGACGGCGGCGGCCCGCTCGGAGTCCTCCCAGAATCCCTCAGCCCCCATCTCCGTCTCGAGCGCCGCCACGCGCTCCTTCAGCTCTTGCGGGTCAAAGATAATCCGCAAGCAGCTTCAACTGCTCACGGATTGCCGCGAGACGCTGCGGAGTCGACTCGCTGGGGATGGTGGTTGCCATCCCTCTACGCTACCAGCGTGCGACCGCCGCGCTAAGACCCGTGGCACTTCTTGAACTTCTTGCCGCTCCCGCACCAGCACGGGTCGTTGCGGCCGACTTCATGCTCGTGGTCCACAACACGCTGCTCGACGACGGGCATCGCTTCGGGCTCCTCGCCCTCCGGGGCATACCCCTGCGCGGGGTGGGCGGGATCCGATCCCGCCGCGGCCGCGGCGGCCGCAATCGCGCCCGCGCCGACGGCGCTGCGACCGCCGGAGTACGAGACGCGGCCCGCGCGCGTGGAGCTGCCGCCGGGAGCGAAGGGAGATATTTGCCCGCCCGTCCCGCCTGCACCGCCACCGTTCTGACCGTTCTGGCCCTCGACGTTGACCTGCACGTTGAAGATCATTCGCGCGTAATCCGCCCACACGCTGTTCATCAAGTCGCCAAACAGCGTGAACGCTTCGTTCTTGTACGCGACGAGCGGATCAATCTGGGCGAAGCCGCGCAGATGAATGCCCTCGCGCAGATAGTCCATGTCGAACAGGTGCTCGCGCCAGCGCTCGTCGATGATCTGCAAGAGCAGGAAGCGCTCGAGCGCGCCCATCAGCTCCTCGCCCAACTCCTCCTCGCGCGCGTTGTAGCGCTCGAGCGCAAGCTCGGTAATGCGGTCCGTCAACGAGCTGCGATCGACCGTCTCGGGGTTGAGGTCCTCGTCTGAGAGGTCGAGTGGGAAGAACTGCCCGAGCGCGGTGAACAGCCCGTCGAGGTCCCAGTCCTCCATGAAGTCACCCGGCGTGTACTGGTCAATCGTGCGCTCGATGACGTTCAGGACCTCCCGGCGCGCCTCCTCGCCGATGCTCTTGCCCTCCAGCACCTCGTCGCGGTAGGCATAGATCACACGGCGCTGCTCGTTCATCACGTCGTCGTACTCGAGCACGCGTTTTCTGATCAGGAAGTTCTGCTCCTCGACCTTCTTCTGCGCTTTCTCGATCTGTTTGGAGAGCATCCCCGCCTCGATCGGTTCCTCGTTGCCCTCCTCATCGACTCCCCCTAATTTGTCGAGGATCCGGTAGATGCGGTCGCCCGCGAACAGCCTGACCAGGTCGTCCTCGGCAGACAAAAAGAAGCGCGACTCGCCCGGGTCGCCCTGGCGCCCTGAGCGACCGCGTAGCTGGTTGTCGATCCGCCGCGACTCGTGGCGCTCGGTCCCGCAGATGAACAGCCCGCCCGCAGCCATCACGCGCTCGCGGTTCTCCTGGACTTTCCGTTCGACCTCAGGCAGCGCCTCGCGCTGTCTGCGCTCGTAGGACTCTGGGTCCTTCGTCTGCTCGACCCCTTCCTTGGCAAGCTCGAGAGCCACGAGGTGCTCGGGGTTGCCGCCCAGCTTGATGTCCACGCCGCGGCCGGCCATGTTCGTCGCGATCGTGACCGCGCCCGGCTGGCCCGCCTCGGCGACGATCTCCGCCTCGCGCGCCGCGTGCTCGGGCTTGGCGTTCAAGACCTCGTGCGCGATCCCGCGCTGCTTCAGCCGTTCAGACAGGAGCTCTGAAACCTCGACCGAGATCGTCCCCACCAGCACCGGCTGCCCATTCTCGTGGCGCGCGGCGATCTCTTTGACGACCGCGTTCCACTTGCCCTCTTTCGTCTTGTACACCTGATCGTTGCGGTCCGCACGAACCATCTCCATGTTCGTCGGTACCTGCACAACTGGCAGCTCATAGATCTTCATGAACTCGGTCGCCTCGGTCAGCGCCGTGCCGGTCATGCCCGCGAGCTTGTCGTATAGCCGGAAGTAGTTCTGGTAGGTGATCGTCGCGAGCGTCTGGTTCTCCTCCTGAACTGAGACCCCCTCCTTCGCCTCGATCGCCTGATGCAGCCCCTCCGACCAGCGCCGGCCATCGAGGATGCGCCCGGTGAACTCGTCGATGATCTTCACTTCCCCGTCGATCACCGCGTAGTCGACATCGCGCTTGTACAGCGCCTCCGAGCGCAGCGCCTGGATCAGGTGGTTGACGAGATGGCCGTTCTCCGCCCGGTACAGGTGGTCTAGACCGAGAAAACGCTCGGCCTTGGCGACTCCCTGCTCTGAGATCGAGACCGTCTTGTGCTTCTCGTCGATCTCAAAGTCGAAGTCCGCCATGAACTGCTTCTTCGAGCGCGGGTCCATCCCTTCCGGGGTTTTGCCCACCACCATCTGCGGGGCGAGACGCGCGAACTTGACATACAGGTCGGCCGCCTGTTCGGGCGCGCCGGAGATGATCAGCGGCGTGCGCGCCTCATCGATCAAGATGTTGTCGACCTCGTCGACAATGGCAAAGGCATGCCCGCGCTGTACCTTTTCGCTCAGGTCCTTTGCCATGTTGTCGCGCAGGTAATCGAAGCCCAGCTCAGAGTTCGTCCCGTATACGACATCGCAGGCGTACGCGCTCTGCTTCTCCTCATAGGGCTGCATGTTCTGAAGCACGCCCACCGTCACGCCGAGCGCGTCGTAGACCGGGCTCATCCATTCCGCGTCGCGTCGCGCCAGGTAGTCGTTGACGGTCACCAGATGCACGCCCTTACGCTCGCCGGACTCCTTGTCTCGCACCGCCAGCGAGTTCAGCACGACCGCGAGCGTCGCGGTCAGCGTCTTGCCCTCGCCGGTCTTCATCTCAGCGATCTGCCCGTCGTGAAGCGCCATCGCGCCGATCAGCTGCACGTCGAAATGGCGCATCCCCATCGTGCGCTTGCCCGTCTCGCGCACGATCGCAAAGCACTCGGGGAGCAGGTCATCGAGCGACTCTCCGTCGCGCGCGCGCGCGCGCAGCGCGTCCATCCGCTCGCGCAGCTCCTGATCTGAGTCGTGTTCCAGCTCCGCCTCGAACGCACCGATCAGCGCCACGCGCTTCTGGTAGGTCTTGAACTTCTTCGCCTCGCCGACGTTCAGCGCGCGATCGAGCAGGGAAGGCATGCGCCAAGGATAGCTCCCGCCGGCTCACCGCCGATCCGCTAGCAACCGGCCTGTGGCCGACGCCCTACCTCAGGTTCTTAGCCGGCCATTCAGGCCGAAGACTGCGACGCGGTGCGGGCAATCGCACGGGCAGCTTCGCTGGCCGATCTCCGATCGCTAGCGGCAGCGTGCGCCTCGCGGCGGTGGCGACGTTTGTCGCGGTGACGCTTTACCTGGCGCGCCAGCTCGTCGACGACGAGGTTCAACGAGTGGAGCATCTTCGGCGAGGAGTCGTGTGCGCGCAGCGTCACGCCCTTCAGATACAGCGTCGCCTCCGCGACCTCGCAGTCGGCAACCCGTGGGTTGGGCTCCTTGAAGATCTCGATCTCCAAGCGGGCGAGGTCTGAAACCTGCCGCGCGACCTTGTTCAGGCGACGTTCCGCATGCGTGCGGATCTCTGCGGTGACCGGGACATTGCGACCCTTGATGTCAATTTGCATCACAGGCTCCCTTTGGTCGGCTTTCTGTTTAGACGCCAGTGATGCTACGCCGATCAGAGGACGTTTACCAGGGGAGTTCCCCGCAAGATGGTGGGACAATCCGCCGAGATGAGGTCCGACTCCCTGCACCGAGGACGCCTCCCGCGATGAGCCCCAATCTCTACTGGACGGCCAGTCCAGGCGTACTGATCGGCGCCGTAATCGTCGGCGGCGCCTACATCAGCCGTTGGCGAAAGGTGCGCCTGGGGCCCACGCCGCGCCGCACGGCCGAGGCGCCCATATGGCGACTGTGCTGTTTCATGGCCTCCGTATTGGTGGCGTTGGTAGCGCTGATCTCCCCTCTGGATGGGCTCGCCGATCAGCTGTTCTTCATGCACATGGTCCAGCACATGCTGCTGCTCGACATCGTGCCGATCCTCGCGATCCTCGGTTTCACAAAGGTGATCCTGCGGCCCGTAACGCGCGTCGTGCGCGACCTCGAGCGCCAGGCGGGCCCGCTTGCGCACCCCGCCTTCGCGGTCGTCCTCTATGTGGTCGTGATCTGGATTTGGCACATCCCCGCCGCGTACGACTACGCGGTGACCCACCCAGAGGTGCACGTTCTGGAGCACATCAGCTTCGTGATCGTCGGCTCGCTCTACTGGTGGCATCTGCTGTCGCCGATCCGGGCGCGCCTGCGCCTCGACGGTATGGGCCCCGTCGTCTACATGGCCTCCACCAAGCTGTTCGTCGGCGCGCTCGGCATGGGCCTCGCCTTCGCCCCCACCGCGCTCTACCCCTACTACGTCCACCACGCGCGCGTGTGGGGGATCTCCGCCCACGACGACCAGTCGATCGCCGGTCTGATCATGGCCGTCGAGCAGTCGTTGGTGATGGGCGTCGCGCTGGTCATGCTGTTCATGCGAGCGCTGTCGGAGTCAGAGCGCGAGCAGCAGCGGCGCGAGCGCTACGAGGTCGCTTGATCGGAGGAGATTCCTCAGCTCTAGCTCTGGCGCGGACGCAGGCTCTTGAGGATCCCTGAGTGACCTTGAATGGCGCCGATCAGGATCGACTCCCCCGCCACCTCGGTACCGGGGAACACGATCGTCTCGCGCAGCTGCGCCCGATCACCGATCCGGGCACCGTCACCCAGCACGAGCGGCCCCATCAGGCGCACGTCCGCGCCGATCTGAACGTCGCGCCCGATCCATGCGGGCCCTTCGACCTCGGTGTCCTCTTTGATTGGAGACCCGCCCACCCCGCCGGCGACGATCACGCCCGGGCTCACCTCCTCGCCTGCCATCTCCAGGTGCAACTTTCCCTCCAGCGCGTCAAACGTGCCCTGGCGCAGCTCGGTCAGCGAGCCCACGTCGTTCCAGTATTCGTCGATCTCGTGAATGTAGAACGGCACGTCGCCTGAGAGCAGCGCCGGAAAGACGTCTTGGGCCCAGTCGGCAAACGGCCGCTCGGGGAAGTAGTCGAAGACCCGCGGGTCAAAGATGTAGATGCCGCAGTTGCCGAGGTCCGACAGTGCCTCCGCAGGCGCGGGCTTCTCCTGAAAGCCGGTGATCCGCCCGTCGCGGTCGTGCAGCACGACACCGAACTCGCGCGTGTCCGGCACCCGCTTGACCGCCAGTGTGGCGACCCCGCCAGCCGTGTGGTGTCTCGAGACAAACGCTCCCAGGTCGATGTCCGTGAGCGCATCGCCCGAGATGACGAGAAACGGCTCGTCCCCGAAGAAGTCAGCGCACGCGCGCACGCCCCCGGCGGTGCCGAGCAGCTCCGGCTCGTAGCGATAGGACAGGCGTTCGCCGAAATGCTCGCGGATCGAGTCCGGGAAGTAGTGCAGGTTGGCGATCGTCTGCTCGAAGCCGTGCCTGTCGAGCAGGTCGATGATGTGCTCCATCACCGGTCGGTCGAGCACCGGCACCATCGGCTTGGTGATCTCATACGTCAGCGGGCGCAGGCGGGTGCCGAGCCCCGCCGCAAGGACCATCGCTCTCATCGTGGTGGCTGCCGGCCTCGCCTAGTAGCGGTAGTGGTCGGCCTTGTACGGGCCGTCGACGGGCACGCCGATGTAGGCGGCCTGCTCGTCGGTGAGCCGCGTCAACTTCACGCCGAGCGCGTCGAGGTGCAGGCGGGCGACCTTCTCGTCGAGATGCTTTGGCAGCACGTAGACCCGCTTCTCGTACTCGTCGTTCTTCGTGAACAGCTCGATCTGGGCGATCGTCTGGTTTGAGAACGAGTTGCTCATCACGAAGCTCGGGTGGCCCGTGGCGTTACCGAGATTCAAGAGGCGCCCCTCGGAGAGCATGATGATCGCGTGCCCGTCGGGGAAGACCCACTTGTCGACCTGCGGCTTGATGTTCACACGCTCGATGCCCTCGATGCGCCCGAGGCCGGCGATGTCGATCTCGTTGTCGAAGTGACCGATGTTGCCGACGACCGCCTGGTGCTTCATGCGCCCCATGTCCGTCGCGGTGATGATGTCCTTGTTGCCGGTCGTGGTTATGAAAATGTCGGCGCTTTCGATCACTTCGTCGAGCGTTTTTACCTCGTAGCCCTGCATCGCCGCCTGCAGCGCGCAGATCGGGTCGATCTCGGTGATCACCACGCGCGCGCCCTGGCCGCGCAGGGATTCCGCGCAGCCCTTGCCGACGTCGCCGAAGCCGCAGATCACGGCGACCTTGCCGCCGATCATCACGTCTGTAGCGCGGTTGATCCCATCGATCAATGAGTGACGGCAGCCGTAGAGGTTGTCGAACTTCGACTTGGTCACCGAGTCGTTCACGTTGATCGCCGGGAACAGCAGCTCGCCGCGCTCGACCATCTCATAGAGACGGTGCACACCGGTCGTCGTCTCCTCGGTCACGCCTTTGACGCTTTGGCCGAGCTTCGTCCAGCGCTGCGAATCCTCGCTCAGCGAGCGCCGAAGCAGCGCGAGGACCACCTGGAACTCCTCGGAATGGATGAGTCCGTCACCATCCATCCCGTCTTCGTCGACCTCGGGGACTGCCCCGGCGGCCTCGTACTCGGTGCCCTTGTGCACGAGCAGCGTCGCGTCGCCGCCGTCGTCGAGGATCATGTTTGGCCCATCCTCCCCGGGCCAGAGGATCGCCTGCTCGGTGCACCACCAGTACTCCTCGAGCGTCTCGCCCTTCCAGGCGAACACGGGGATGCCGCGGGGATCCTCGGGCGTGCCCCCGGGGCCGACCGCGACCGCGGCCGCGGCATGATCCTGGGTGGAGAAGATGTTGCAGCTGCACCAGCGGACCTCGGCGCCGAGCGCCGTGAGCGTCTCGATCAGCACGGCCGTCTGGATCGTCATGTGCAGCGAGCCCATGATGCGCGCGCCCTCCAGCGGCTGCTCGGCCGCAAACTCAGCACGGATCGCCATCAGTCCGGGCATCTCGTACTCGGCGAGCGTGATCTCCTTGCGGCCGAAGTCAGCGAGCGTGAGGTCGGCGACCTTGAAGTCATTCGTGGTCGTAGGAGCGGGTGCGGTGGGGGTCATGGGTGCGGTGGGAGTCACTGCTGACATGACGAAGCCTCCTGTCGGGTCAGGTGAGCGCCCTTGCTGCAGAGATAACGGGCCGAGCGTGGCGGATTACAGCCCGTCGCAGCGCTCCTCGGCCGCCTCGGAAGGTAGCACACAGTCCTGGCGGTCTAGCGCTCGGCAAGCGCCGCCTTGAGCTCGTCGAGGACCGTGACGGGTCCGGGATCGATCCCTCGCAGGGTCGCGAGATAGATCGAGACGAGGTCGCCAAGCAAGACGAGCGAAATCACCCGCTCGATCGCCGTCTGCCCGCGCGTCTCCAACCGGAAGCTGGCCGCGGCGTTGTCGGCGATCAGGCGCTCGGTCAGGTCCATCCGCTCCTTCACGCGGGGGTGAGCGTCGGAGTCGTCCAGGAAAACCGCCGAGAAGCGTCCGAGCTCGCGCGCGCCCTCCCAGCCCACGATCTCGTTGTGGTCGAGCTCGGGAAGCTCGTTGGAGAAGCTCGGCTGCTTCGCGTTCTCGTTGATCTGCGTCTTCCAGCGGTAGGCGATCGGGGTCGTCAGCCCAGCGCCGACGACCACCGGGGTTGTGCCGAGGAGACCACGGGCGATCTCCTTCGCCAACGAGTCCTCCGGCGCGTCCGGGCCCCACTCGGCCACCAGCTGCTCGGTGTGTGAGGCGGCCACGTCGATCTCCGAGGTCAACCTCGGTCCCGCTCCGCATTGAGCCGCGACCTCGAGCGCCGCGACGGTCATGTAGGCAACCGCGGCTCGCGGCTGAAAGCCGCCGGGCAGTGGGATCAAGGGCACGCCGTCGGCGCGGGCCATCTCGGCCAGCCGCCCCCCCGTCGTAACGACCGTGCGTCGGGCACCGAGCGCGCCGGCCGACTCGTAGCAGGCGAGCGTCTCCTCGGTGTTGCCCGAGTAGCTCGCGCACAGCACCATCGTGTCCGGTGTGGTCCACGGCGGGAGGCCATAGGCACGGGTCACGAAGATCGGCCGCGACGCGTGGTCTCCCAGCGCCGCGCGCGCCAGCGCGCCCCCGATCGCCGAGCCGCCCATCCCGGCGACGACCAGGCCAGCGGAGGTGTCCCAATCCTCCATGATCGCCGACTCCACTCGCCACAGCGCGTCGCGCAGGTGATCGGGCAGGGCGAGCACGTCCGCCAGCTGGCCGGTGGAGTCCACGCCCGCGATAGCCTCGCGCGAGAGCGCCGCATCGGCCGTGGGGATGGCGGTTACGCCGCCTTCACTCATCTGTTGCTCGCCTCCTGTTGGACTTTGGGGACTGGGAAGACCGCTTTGGGCTAGAACTTGATCGCGCCGTCGGGCAGCGTGACACCAGGGAAGATACGCGCACCGCGCGCGATCACGTTGTCCGCCCCCACGGTCACGCCCTCGCCGAGCACCGCCCCGCCGACGATCTCGCTCCGCGCTCCGACGCGTGCGCCCGCGGCGACGATGCAGTCGCGCAGCGTACAGCCCTCGCCAATCTCCGCGCCGGTCATGATCACCGCGCGCTCCACAGTCGTGCTCGCTCCGATGCGAACGCCCTGCCCGAGGACCACCAGGCTGCCCACATGCGCGCCCTGCGCCACGTGCACGCCACGCTCGAGCACGGCCGGGGGTATCACCCGACCGTGCACCTCGGCGCTCTCGTCAACCGCCAGGTAGCCGCTCCCGAGGCGCTCCGTGACCGCGGTGGCGACGTTGCCCTCGATGATGTCGAATGTCCCCTGCAGATAGCGCTCGGGGGTGCCAATGTCGAGCCAATAGCTCTCCGAGGGGAACCCGTAGAGGCCATCGCCGATCAGCCGTGGCCACACCTCGCGCTCGATCGATACGTTGCGCTCCGCCGGCACCAGATCGAGGATCTCGCGCTCCAGCACATAGGCGCCGGCTGAGATCAGGTTCGTATCGATCTGGTCAGAGCCCGGCTTCTCCACGAAGTCCCGCACCGAACGGTCATCCTCGAGGTGCACGAGGCCATAGGCGGTTGGGTCAGCGACCGGCACGAGCGCGAGCGTGGCCCGCGCCCCGGTCGCTTCGTGCTGAGCGATCTGCTTCGTCAAGTCGATGTCAGTGAGCACGTCGCCGTTGAGCATCAGAAAGCGCTCGTCGAGCAACGATTCGGCGAACTTCAGCGCGCCCGCCGTACCTCGCGGGTCGGGCTCCTCGACGTAGCGCAGGCGAATCCCCAGGCCGGAGCCCTCGCCGAGCACGTTACGCAGGCTCGTGGCGAGGAACCCGCAGGACATGATCACGTCGTCGATCCCATGCCGGCACAGCCACTCGAGCATGAACGAGATGAACGGTCTGTCCACCAGCGGCACGACCGGCTTGGGCACGGTAGTGGTCAAGGGACGCAAGCGCGTGCCCTCTCCGCCGACGAGGATCACGGCCTGCATGACTAGAGTCCTTGCGCTGAGATCCAGTCAGCGCGTCCGATCGGCATGCTCGCCCTCGAGGCTCGACCTGACGGGCCTTGAGCTCTCATCGCCGTCCGATCCCCTCGTAGAGCAACCCCGCTCCACGCACGGCATCCGGGTCCAGGGCATTGCGTCCGTCGATCACCAACGTCCCGCTCATCGCCTCGGCGACCTGCCGCCAGTCCAGCTGTATGAATTCGGGCCACTCGGTCACCAAGACTACGGCGTCGGCGTCACGCACGGCATCCAGAGGCGATTCGGCGAATCGGATCCCACTGACCAGTTGGCGCGCCTGCTCCTCTGCCACGGGGTCATATGCGGCGACCGTGGCTCCGTCGGCATTCAACCGCGCGGACAGCACGAGCGATGAGGCCTCGCGCATGTCGTCGGTGTTCGGCTTGAAGGCCAGCCCCAGTAGCGCCACGCGCCTGCCGACGAGACCTCCGAGGTGCTTGTGCAGCTTGCCGATCACTCGCCGCTTCTGCAGCTCGTTGACCTCGATCACGGCCGTGAGGAGCTGGAAGTGATAGCCCGAATTGCCCGCGAGCTGCTTCAGCGCGTCGACGTCCTTGGGAAAGCAGCTGCCGCCGAAGCCGATCCCGGCCTGCAGGAACTTCGGCCCGATGCGCTCGTCCAGTCCCATCCCACGCGCGACCTCAACGACATCGGCGTCGACCTCCTCGCAGACGTTTGCGATCTCGTTGATGAACGAGATCTTCGTCGCCAGAAACGCATTCGAAGCCAGCTTGACCATCTCCGCGCTCGAGACGTCGGTGCGCACCAGGGGTGCCTCGAGCGGGGCGTAGAGCTCGACGACCGCGTCGCCCGCCCAATCGCCTGAGTCGCCCACCACGACGCGATCGGGATGCAGGAAGTCTTCCACGGCTGAGCCCTCCTTGAGGAACTCCGGGCAGGAGACGTAGCGCAGCCCGCCCTTGCCCTGCTCGCCAAAAATCCGCTGAATCGCCGAGCCCGTTCCGCACGGCACCGTCGACTTCATCACCAGCGCGTGCTCGTCAGAGGCGGGAATCTCATCCACGACTGCGTGCACCGCCGAGAGGTCAGCGTCGCCGGAGTACGTGGGCGGGGTACCTACAGCGACAAACAGCAGCCGCGCGTGCTCCAGCGCCTGGCCCATATCGGTGGAGAAGTGCAGCCGATCCCGATTCTTTGCCAGCAGCGCCTCGAGGCCCGGCTCGTAGATGGGCACCTCGCCGCGCTTCAGACGCTCGACCTTCTCGGCGTCGATGTCGACGCACCACACCTCGCTGCCGAGTTCGGCGAAGCCGGCGGCGGTCACCAGCCCGACATAGCCGGTGCCGATCACCCCGATTGGTGCGCGCTCTGAGCTCATCAGGCCGGGAAGGCTAACCGCTGAGCGCGAGCGGCGACGTGTCTAATCGGAAGTCCATGTGGATCTCCACCGCGTGGCGCCTGCCGGGCCGGCGGTCCGACCGTCACTGAGCGCTATGGGACAGCCTGAACACCGGGTGCTTCGGCGCCGCGCCGCGTAGCTCATCCTCCGAGGAATCCGGGCCGACACCGTCGAAGAACGCGCTCACCTCGAACTTCCAGCGCTTGAGATACGCGCGCAGCACGGGCGCCTTCTCCTCATCGCCGAGCTCAGTGGCGGTGAAGCGCTCGCTGCGTTTGCCCGCCAGCAGCCGTCCCTCGCCGCTGGCCCGTAGGTTGCGCGCCCACTGCGTCTCGCCGCGGGGAGCAACGAGGTAGCGCTCACCCTCGAACGCGAGCAGGTTGACGGGTGTGCGGCGTGGCTGACCGGATGTGCGTCCGCGCACCTCGAGCACCCGCGAGCCGAGCAGCGAAATCCCCGCGCGGGTCAGGATGGCCACGAGGCGGTTGAAGACGTGGGTGGTGAACCACCCAGGATGCTTGCGCTCGAAATGAGCGGCGGCGGGACTGCCCGTCTCCATCTGGACAGGCTACTTGCTGACCGTCAGGAACGCCTCGTAGCGACGGATGTCGCGCAGCGCCCGGGCCTTCTCCTCGCTGCCCTCCTCGGCGCGCTCGGAGGCGCTGCGCGCATCGGAGAGCTTGGTCTCATACAGCCCTCGATCGATCTGCTCCGGCGCGATCGCCTCCTCGACGAGCACGAGCGCGCGATTCTCGGCGAACTGCAGGTAGCCCTCGGCCTGGGCGAAGCGCACGATCTCATCCTCGGAGCGATACAGCCGCAGCTCGGTCGGCTCCAAGCGGGCCAGCAGCGGCTCGTGGTTGGCAAGAATGCCGATCGAGCCGACGGTCGTGACCGTGGAGAGCATTTCGATCTCCCCCGAGAACACCTCCCCCTCGGGCGTGAGCACTTCGGCTGGGAATTTTGTGTGGGCCATTAGCTCCTCGGCCTCATTTCTTCGCCGCCTCGACGACCTCGTCGATCGTGCCCTTCAGGAAGAACGCGCTCTCGGGGACCTCGTCGTGCTTGCCGTCGATGATCTCCTCGAAGCCCCTGATCGTCTCGGCGATCGGCACGTACGCGCCGGGAGTTCCCGTGAACTCTTCGGCGACGAAGAACGGCTGGGAGAGGAAGCGCTCGATGCGGCGCGCGCGCTGAACGGTCAGCTTGTCCTCGTCGGAGAGCTCGTCGATGCCGAGGATCGCGATGATGTCCTGCAGCTCCTTGTAGCGCTGCAGGATCTCCTTGACGCGGTTGGCGACGCGGAAGTGGTCCTCGCCGAGAATGTCCGCCTTGAGGATCGTCGAGGTCGAGTCGAGCGGGTCGACCGCCGGGTAGATGCCTTTTTCGGAGATCGCGCGCGACAGCGCTGTGGTCGCGTTCAGGTGGGCGAACACCGACGCCGGAGCCGGGTCGGTGTAGTCGTCGGCCGGCACGTAGATAGCCTGGATCGAGGTGACCGAGCCGTTCTTGGTCGAGGTGATCCGCTCCTGCAGCTGGCCCATCTCGGTCTCGAGCGTCGGCTGATAGCCGACCTGGGAGGGCATCCGCCCGAGCAGCGCCGAGACCTCGGAGCCGGCCTGGACGAAGCGGAAGATGTTGTCGATGAACAGGAGCACGTCCTGGCCCTTGTCGCGGAAGTATTCGGCCATCGTCAGCCCCGATAGGGCGACCCGCATGCGGGCTCCGGGTGGCTCGTTCATCTGACCGAACACGAGCATCGTCTTGTCGAGCACGCCGGACTCCTTCATCTCGAGCCACAGGTCGTTGCCCTCGCGCGAGCGCTCGCCCACGCCACAGAACGCGGACAGCCCACCGTGCTCCTTGGCGAGGTTGTGGATCAGCTCCTGGATCAGGACGGTCTTGCCGACGCCGGCACCGCCGAACAGCCCGACCTTGCCACCCTTGGCGTAAGGAGCGAGCAGGTCGATGACCTTGATGCCCGTCTCGAACATCTCGGTGGTCGGCGTCAGGTCCTCGGCGCGCGGGGCGTCCTGGTGGATGCCGCGGCGCTCGATGTCCTTGGGCAGGTCCTCGCCGAGGTCGATCGGCTCGCCGAGCAGGTTGAAGATTCGCCCCAGCGTGGCCTCTCCGACGGGGACCGTGATCGGCGCGCCGGTGTCGAGCACCTCCAGGCCTCGCGCGAGGCCGTCGGTCGTGTCCATCGCCACGGCGCGCACGCGGTCGTCGCCGAGGTGCTGCTGGACCTCGCACACGAGCACGCTCTCGCCGGCGCTCGCGCTGATCCCCGGCGCCTCCTCGTCAGCTGCAGCCGACGGCCTGACCACGGTGATCGCGTGGTTGATCTCGGGCAGACGGTCGGGGAAGACGACCTCGATCACAACGCCCTGGATCCCCTCGATGCGCCCGACGTTGCGCTTGGTGGCGGCGCCGTTCTCGGTGCTCGGCTCGGTGACGGTGCTTGCTGGCATTAGGTTTCGATTCTCCTCTTTATCTCTGTTGAAGTCTTTTTGATCTGCGCCGCTGAGGCGGCCGAGGGGCAAGCAAGACAAGGACGCAGTGAGCGTGGCGTGCTACGCACGCGTGCTGGCCGATCGGAGATCCCATCGATCTTCGATCGGTAGGACGCAGTATTGCGCAGCCCATCGGTCACCTCAGCTCAGTCCCTCGGCGCCGGCTACTACCTCCATGATCTCCTGGGTGATCTCGGCCTGGCGGGCACGGTTCATCTGGAGCGTGTAGTCGGTGATGATTTCGCCGGCGTTCTCCGACGCGCTGCGCATCGCGGTCATCTGCGCCCCGAAGAAGCCGGCCGCGGACTCCACGAGCGCCCGGTAGATCGAGATCTCGATGTAGTCCGGCACGAGACGCCTGAGGATCTTCTCGGGGTCCGGCTCGTAGTCAACGGACGCCGGGCGGTGCTCCTGCCCATCGCCCCCCTCGCCGGTGATGCTCTGCGCTGTCAACGGCAAGAGCGTCTGGCGTGTGACGTGCTGGGTCAGCGGCGAGACGTAGGAGTTGAAGATCATCTCCACGCGGTCGACCTCGCCGTCGGTATACGCCTGGATGATGTCGTCGGCGATCGTGCGCGCATCCGTGTAGGCAGGTCGATCGGCGAAGCCGGTGTAGGAGCCGCTGAGCTCGTTCCCGCGAAAGGTCAGTGAGGAGACGCCGCGGCGCCCCGTCGCATACCAGCTGCTGCGCAGCCCCTGCTCGGAGATCTCGGCGGAGAGGCGCACGCCAGCCCGGATGATCTGGGAGTTGAAGCCGCCCGCGAGGCCACGGTCGCCCGTGACCAGCAGCAGACCCACGTTCGTCTCGGAGTCGTGCTCGCGCAGCAGCGGCACCCGCACGGCCTCTCCGCCGGCCGCCCGCGCTGCCTGGCGCGTCATGCGCCCGATCGCATCCGCATACGGACGCAGCGCGGAGATCCGCTGCTCGGCGCGGCGCAGGCGGGCGGCGGCGACCATCTCCATCGCACGGGTGATCTTCTGGATGTTCTTCACCGATGCGATCTTGTTCTTGACGTCGCGCTGAGAAGCCATGACCGTGTCCTCTGGTGGCCCTAGGCCGCCGCGGGCTCCTCAACCGTTTGACTCTCGCGCTCGTCAGCCGGCTGGTCCGTTCCAGCTGCACGCGGCGCCTGCTCCGGCGTCTCGTCATCCAGCGCTTGGCCCTCCTCGTCGAGGTCATAGCCGAAGTCCCTGGCGAAGGACTCGACAGCGTCGTGTACGGCTTTCTGGGTCTCATCTGACCAGTCGCCCCCGGCGATCTTCTCGCGCACATCGCCGTGCTCGGAGTGCATCCGTTCGGTCAGCGCGAGTAGGAACCCGGTCACGCGCTCGACGTTCAGCCGATCGAGGAACCCGTTCGTGGCCGCGTAGATCTGTACCGTCTGGTCCTCGACCGGTAGCGGCGCGCGCTCGTGCTGGTTGAGCGTCGAGACCAGGCGCGCGCCGCGGGCGAGCGTGCGCTGGGTGTCGGCGTCGAGGTCCGAGCCGAACTGCGCGAACGCCTCGAGGTCGCGGTACTGGGAGAGCTCGAGCTTGATCCTGCCGGCGACCTTCTTCATCGGCCCGATCTGCGCGTTGCCGCCGACGCGCGAGACAGAGATCCCGACGTTGATCGCGGGCCGCACACCGGAGTTGAAGAGTTTCGACTCGAGGAAGATCTGCCCGTCGGTGATCGAGATCACGTTCGTGGGGATGTACGCCGACACATCGCCCGCCTGCGTCTCGATGATCGGTAGCGCGGTCAGCGAGCCGCCGCCGAGGTCATCGTTGAGCTTGACCGCGCGCTCCAAGAGACGCGAGTGCAGGTAGAAGACGTCGCCGGGGTATGCCTCGCGACCGGGTGGGCGGCGCAGCAGCAGCGACATCTGCCGGTAGGCGTAGGCGTGCTTGGTCAGGTCGTCGTACACGCACAGCGCGTGGCCGCCGTTGTAGAGGAAGTGCTCGGCCATCGCGCAGCCGGCGTAGGGCGCCATGAACTTGATCGGCGCCGCCTCGTCGGCGGGCGCGGCGACGATGATCGTGCTCTCGAGCGCGCCGTACTCCTCGAGCGTCTGTGCGAGCGCGACGACCGTCGACATGCGCTGGCCGATCGCCACGTACACGGACACCACGCCGGTGTCCTTGTTGTTGATGATCGTGTCGATCGCGATCGCCGTCTTGCCGGTCTGGCGGTCGCCGATGATCAGCTCGCGCTGGCCGCGGCCGATTGGGATCATCGCGTCGATCGCCTTCAGGCCGGTCTGCATCGGCTGCTTGACGGGCTGGCGCTGGACGACGCCGGGGGCCTTGAACTCGGCCGGGCGTGTCTGCGTAGTTGCGATCTCGCCCTTGCCGTCGAGCGGGCGCCCGAGCGGGTCGACGATCCGCCCGAGCAGCGCCTCGCCGACGGGGATCTCCAGCAGCGCGCCGGTCCGCTTGACGGTGTCGCCCTCGGAGATGTGCTCCCACTCGCCGAACAGCACCGCGCCGACGTTGTCTGACTCGAGGTTCAACGCCAGGCCGGTGACGCCGTGGGGGAGCTCGAGCATCTCGAAGGACATGCAGTTCTCGAGGCCATGCAACCGCGCGATGCCGTCAGCCACCGACAGCACGGTGCCCACCTCGGTCAGCTCGGCGGTACCGCTCGAGAGTCCCTCGATGCGGCTCTTCAGGATGCTTGTGATCTCGTCTGGGTTGATCTGCATGTTCCTAAGAGGCTCCTTGGGCAACGTGCCTGCGCAGCTGCTCCAGTCGATTGCGAATAGAGGCGTCGAGGATCGAGTTGCCGACCCTGATGATGATGCCGCCGAGAATGTCCGGGTCTACGCGCGCCGCGAGGGTGACCTTGCGTCCGGCGCGCTCGCCGATCGTCTTGCCGAGGCTCTCGGTGGTCTGCTCGTCGAGCGCGATCGCGCTCGTGATCTGGACCGGCAGAGTCTTGTTCTCCTCCTCCCACAACCGCTCGTACTCCTGACGGATGCGGAAGATCACGGGCATACGGTGGTTTTCGATTAAGAGGCTCAGGAAGTTGGTGAACGCCTCGTCGGCGCCGTCCAGCAGCCGACCGAGCGCGTCCTGCTTCTCCTTGGTGGAGAAGTAGGGGGAGAAGAAGAACACCGCTAGGTCGCGGTTGGAGTTCAGCGCGTCAGCGAACTGAGCGAGTTGCTCACGCAGCTCGTCCAACTTGCCCTGCTCGCGGGCTACTGCGAACAGCGCGCGGGCGTATACCTGGGCAAGCTCCTCCATCAGTTGCTCTCGGCGCCCGCGGAGATGCTGGAGAAGTCCAGTTCGCTCAGGGCCTCCTCCACCAGGCGACGCTGGTCGGCGTCATCCAGGCTCTTGCGCGTGACCTTCTCGGTGGCCATGACCGTGAGGTCCGCGACCTCCCGGCGGATGTCATCGAGCGCACGCTTGGTCGCGACGTCGATCTCGCGCTCGGCTTTGCGAGCGGCCTCGGCGATCAGCTCCTGGCCCTTGGCTTTGGCCTCTTGCTCGTGGGTGTCGGCCGCCTGGCGCGCACGCTGGAGGATCTCCTCGGACTGGGTCCGCGCCTCCTTCAGACGCTCGCGGTATTCGGCCAGCACCTTGTCGGCTTGGAGGCGCAGCTCCGCGGCGGTGTCGATCTCGCCCTCGATCGTCTTCGCGCGCTTGTCCAGAGCTTCACCGATCAACGGAAACACCCACTTGCGCAGGATGGACAGCGAGATCACGAACACGACTATGGTCCAGATCATGATTCCCACATTGGGGGTGATCAGGAACGAGCCGCCGGAGGCGATTGGGATGTTTGACGCGGAGAGCATCTTGGCCTACAGGAAGAAGGCGATGAAGCCGCCGACGAGGCCGTAGAAGAAGCACGCCTCGGTGAGCGCGAAACCGAGCCACTGGTCGCGCTCGACCTCGGCGCGCAGCTCGGGCTGGCGGGTCTTGGCCTGGATCGAGGCGTTGAACACCGCTCCGATGCCCGCTCCAGCGCCGGCGGCGCCGCCACCGGCGCCGACGCCCAGCGCGATCGCGCGACCGGCATCCTGGCTCTGCTTGATGATCGGTTCCGCAACACCCAGCAGCGGGTGAATCGCACTCAATAGGTGTAGAAACTGCATCGCTCGATAGCTCCTTGTTTGTTAGTGACTTTCGACCGCTCCGCCGAGGTAGATGGCGGTCAAGATGGCAAAGATGAAGGCCTGCAGGCCGGCGATCAGCACGGCCTCGAACAGGAAGATCGCGATTCCTGCCGGCAGCAGGAACCAGGACACGACTTGCAGCCCCACCAGCACGCCGAGCTCGCCGCCCATGAACGCGATCAGCATGTGACCCGCGAGCAGGTTGGCCCACAGCCGCACCGTCAGTGAGATCAGGCGCAGGAAGTTGGAGAGGATCTCGATCGGGAAGATCAGGCCCACGATCGGGCCTTTGACGCCGCCGGGCATCAGGCTTTTGAGGTATCCGATCGGGCCATGGTGCTTGACTCCCTCGTAGGTGAACAGGACGAACACGCCGAGCGCGAGGATCAGCGGGAAGGCGACGTTCGTGTCGGCGGCGTAGATCTGAAACGACGGGATGGCGGCACCGAACAGCTTGAACGTCTCGCCGCTGTTGATCGGGAGCGGGACGTAGCCGATCAGGTTGGAGACGAGGATGAACACGAAAATCGTGGCGATGAGCGGGAAGTACTTGCGTTCCATGTCCTCGTTGAGGTTTTCTTTGGACATGCCGCGGGTGAAGCTGTAGAACATCTCAACCGCGACCTGGAGACGACCGGGGCGCTGCTGCAGGCGCTTGGCGATATACAGCATCACCCCGATGGTGATGCCGACCGTGATCAGCAGGTACAGGACGCCCTTGTTGAATGCGATCGGGCCGAGCTTGAACCAGGTGTCGAGTTTGAACTCGTCGGTCGGGGAGAAGGCGTTGCTGGCGACCGCGGGGGCCTTGTGCGCGGTGACGCCGAACAGGATCGCGAACAGCACGAGCCCGCCGATCCATACGCCCAGGACCGAGTAGAGGATCTTTCGTCCCTGGCTCATCCCCTGCCGGGGAGCAGGCGCTCCCGCGGGCAGAGATGCTGCCGCGGCGCTCATCGCTTGAGCCCTCTTTGCGGTCGACCGCTGATCAGACGCATAGCGAATGCGATCGAGTAGGCGCAGAAGATCAGAAGCGCCGCGGCCAGACCGTCGCGGCGTCCACCGATGACGGCGGCGAGCACGATCGCTCCGGCGAGCAACCAGATGCGCCCGAACGCATCGATGAGATTGAGGCCGAAGCGGGCGTCGGCCCCCCGACCGGCGATCCAGCGTCTATCGAGCTGCTGAAGGACACGCTGGAGTACCCAAGCGCCGGCGGCTATCAGGCAGCCGAGCGCGGACGCTCCGAGCGCTATCGCCACCGGCGCGGCGATGACGACGAGTAGGACATCGAGATACCGCAGGATCACCCGGTGAGCGTCCGCAAGGTCGAGTAGGCCTCCCGGCCCAGCACCGGGCAGGCGAGTGAGATCCTCGTTGGCATCGCAGTCTGGCATGGTGAGTAGGGCCACCCTACAGACGAGAAAATCCCCGCGCTCTTTGCTGCGGAGCCGTCGAAGCGTCCCTCAACTATCTGCGGCGGCCGCAGGAGTCTAACCGGTCTTGGACTTCGTAACAACTTTGTGACAAGAGCTACGCGGACCAAGGTCCCGAGACTTGCGAGGAATGACCGTATACCCCCAGCCGGCGAGGTACAGCTCTAAAAATGCGCGCCGGTTGCGCGCGAGCGGTGGAAAATCCTCAACGACTCCCTCCAGCGCGGCGCCATCCGCACGATCAGCACCGAGATCGCGATCGCCACGAGCCCACCCGCGATGTCGAGCACGAAGTGGTTGCCCGTCGCGAGCACCGCCAGCGCGGTCACGCACGGGTGGAGGACCGCCAAGCCACGCACCCAGCGACGCCCTGAGATGCTCCACAGCGCGAGCGTGCACCACACGGCCCAGGCCATGTGCAGCGAGGGCATCGCCGCGAGCTGGTTGGCCTGCGAGGCCAGCGCTCCGGTGTGCCACGAGCCGAACGCTCCGCTGGCGGCAACCACGTCGGTGAACCCGTTGAGCATCCGTGGCGGGGCAACCGGGTAGAGCCAAAAAACGATGAACCCGAGCACGTTCACCAGCACCAGCGAGTTGCGCAGCGGCCGATACAGATCCGCCCGCCACCACCAGAGATAGCCCAGCAGGCCGAGGGTGACGATGAAGTGGGCATTGTCGTAGTAGTCCGACAGGATCAGGGCGAGCGTGTGGTGCCCCGCGAGCCAGCGATCGAGGCTCAGCTCGGGGTCCAGATGCAGCGAGCGCTCCAAGTCGAGGATGCCCCGCGCGTGACCCAACGCGAGGTTCAGGCGCAACGAGGCGAGGTTCGTGATCGCGTCGTACACCCAGCACAGCCAGACGATCACGCCGGCCTCGATCCACCAGGGCGAGCGGGTCGCCTGCGGGTGCTTGGCGCGAGCGGCGCCGAGGGTGGCGGCACTTTGGGTCGCGGTCGGGCCGCTGCCCGTCTCGATCGGAGCTCCGCCGGGCGTGAGAACGCTGCTGGACAAGCGTCCGATGTTATCCGGCTCCCCAGCGGGTCGGGTCAGGGTGCAGCCGGCTGCAGACCACGCTCGGCCAACACGTCGAGGACCCGCGGCAGCGCCGCGACGGTGCGCCGCCACGAGCCCAGCGCAGAGTAGTCGTCGGCGTCGTGGAGCAGCAGCACCGAGCCCTCGCCGGCGCCGTCCGTGACATGTGTGGCGATCGACTCGGGCGTGGCGCGCGCCTCCCAGTCCCGGCCCCACTGCGTCCACAGCAGCGTCCGCCAGCCTCGTCCGCGGGCCTGTCGGAGAGCCGATGCGTTGAGCACACCGTACGGCGGGCGATAGAGGCTCGGCGAGCAGCCGGTGGCATCCTCGATGGTCGCCTGTGCACGGGCGATGTCATCGCGCACCTGCCACGGCGCCAAGCGCAGCAGGTTGCGGTGGCGGTCGCAGTGCAGCCCAATGCCGTGGCCCGCCGCGACCAGCTCGCGGCCGAGCGTGGGGTTGCGCCGCAACTGCTCGCCGACGAGGAAGAACGTAGCCCGCATGCCCGCGCCGGCGAGGATCTCGAGCACAGCCGGAGTACCCTCCGCGTGGGGGCCGTCATCGAAGGTGAGCGCGTAGCCGCGCCCGCTCTGTGTGCGGTCCTCGATCCCCAAGCCACCGAGCACAGCGCGCGCGCAGCGGCGGCTCGCCACGCTCTGCGTGTCGCTCGCAACCCTTGTCGCGGCGCCAGCGAGGCCGGGGAGCATGTAGCCGAGGATGCCCAGGGCTAGCGCGCTGGCCAGTGGAGGGCCCGGAGTGCGATGATCGGAGGGGCACATGGTCGATCTCATCCTGGGAATCGTGGCGGCGGTGGGAGCATCGGTGCTCTACAGCCTAGGGATCGCGCTCCAGGCGATGGACGCCAAGGAGGCGCCCCACGAGGAGCACCTGCGCCTGGCGCTGGTGTGGGGCCTCGTCAGGCGCGGACGTTGGATGCTCGGCACGGGCCTGTCGATCCTCGGCTGGCCGCTGCAGGTGATCGCGTTGCTGCTCGCGCCGCTCGTGGTGGTGCAGCCGGCGCTCGCGGCCGGCCTGCTCGTGCTGGTGTTCTTCGGCCAGCGGATGCTTGGCGAGCACGCCGGCGCCCACGAGTACATCGCGATGGCGGCGATCGTGATCGGCGTGATCGGCGCGGGGCTGTGCGCGCCGCCGCGCAGCACGAGCCACACCTCCGAGCGCCTGACGATCTTGATCGTACTGCTCGGCTTGGCCCTGGCGAGCCTGCTGCCCTACCTGCTGCGCACGTTGCGCCGCTCACCGGCCGGGGTGACGATCATCTGCGCCGGGCTGGCGTTCGGCTGGAGCGGCATCGCGACCAAGCTCGCTTCAGATGACCTCTCACAGGGCTATCTGGCCGTGGCCATTGCCTGGGGCTTGGGGACGGCGGCGGCATCGGCGGTCGGCACACTGAGTGAGATGAGCGCGCTGCAATCGCGTCCAGCGATCCAGGTCGCTCCAGTCGTGTTCGTGACCCAGACGGTCGTGCCCGTGGTGCTGGCGCCGCTTTTGCTTGGCGAGCACTTCAGCGACACCCCGCTGGGAGGCGTTCCGCTCGCGCTCTCGCTCGCGCTGCTCGTCGCCGGCGCCGCGGTGCTCGTGCGTTCACCGCTGCTGCTGGCCCTGATGGAAGCTCAGCGGGTCAACGAGCCGAGTGGCTCTGAGCCCAGCCCGCCCGCGCGGAGCCAGGAGACGATCCGCTCGAGCCCGCGCAGCGAGGAGGACGACCCGTCGGCCGTCACCACGAGCACGTCCCCGGCACGCAGCGGACGTTGAGGCAGCGGGCCGGTGGCGCTCAGCTGCAGCTTCCCGGCCACGGGGATGCCCCCTGTGGTGCGCGCCAGCACCAGCTGACCCACGCTCAGCGTGCTGCGGGGTGGAGGCAGGAAGTAGAAGTGGTGACGGGGGCGCAGACCCAGCGCCCGCTCCTGTGAGTGCAGCGCGCTACGAGTACGTATCCAGCGCAGGACGTTGGAGTGGGGCACCTCGGGCATCAGCTCGTCGCCCAGCCCATGCAGCTCGAGGATCGTGGCGCGAGCGGGCACGCCGCCGTCGTCGGCGAAAGAGACATGGATGCCCTGGCCGGCCAGCTCCGCGGCCAGCAGCGTCTGATCGCGCGCGGGGACGCGCACGATCAGCCCCACGTCGGGCTCCTTGGTACTGATGTGCTTCAGCGGATGCACTTGCAGGACGATCGATGCCAGCGCCGTGACCTCGTCGGTCGACATCGTCCACATGGCCGCGCCGAGCAACAGCACGAGCGGGGTCAGTAACGCAGCCAGACGCAACCGCCACAAAGGGATCTGGCGCACACGTCGCGGGACATCCAGCACCATGTCAACCGCGGAGGGATCCCGCGTCGGAGAGGAGTCGATCGCCCGCATCTCGAGCTCAGACAGGAAGCTTGCCTTGACATGCTCGCGCAGCTCGTCGGTGTCGTTGGCCAGCCGCAGCAGATCGAGGTCGGCCATCGCGCGCGTATTCAGACGCGCGTGTCCGACCGGCAGCCCGTAGGAGACGACCGGGGTGCCCGCGGCCCTGGCCTCGAGGCAGGTGACGCCACCCGTCGAATGCACGAGCACGTCGGCGGCGGCCAGCAGCTCGGGCATCTTGTCGGTGAACCCGTACACGCGAACGCGCGGGTCGTCCGCGAAGGCTCCACCCAACTTCTCGGCGAGCTGCTCGTTGCGTCCCGCCAGACATACGATGCTGCTCACTTCGGGCACGCGCGTGAACTCGCGAACGGCGCCCGCGATGTCTCCCACTCCCCAGCCTCCACCGGAGACGACCACCATGCGGCCCTCCTCGGGCAGGCCCAGGCAGCGACGGGCCTGGAGAGGACAGCGGGGCTCGAGGAACTCCGCCGAGATCAGCGGACGCACCAAACGCGCGCTGCCCTCCCCGGCGATGCGCTCGACCGGGCGCATCGACTGACCGTACATCACCAGATGCATGTCGATGCCCGGCTGCGCCCAGAAGAACAGACCTGTCAGGTCGGTGATCGTGGCGACCGTCGGACAGCGCACCTGTCGGGTGCGGCGCAAATGCGCCAGCACGACCGTCACCGCCGGGTAGGTCGAGACGATCACGTCGGGATCGTGCTCGGCGACGGTTCGCGCCAGTGGACGCGAGCCGAGCAGGTACAGCATCCGCCGAGCCAACCAGCGAATCGGGGGGACCTTCTCGAGCAACCAGTACACAAGCGTGTACGTCCATGGTATGAAGCGCAGCTGGACGCGGTAGCCATCCTCGACAACGGGGCGCAGCAGGCGACCCATCGAGGCAAGGCCATCGATGACCGTGACCTCGGCCTGCTCGGGAGAGTCCTCGATCTGCCCGGCCAGCACCCTCGCCGCCGCGGCGTGACCCTCTCCCACGTCGGCGGACAAAATCAGAACGCGGCGCGGCCCGGGAGCCCGGCGTGCGGTGGGTTTGCGGTAGCGGCTTGGAAGTAGTCGCATGTTGTGCAGAGCCTCGTCCGCGCTGCGGACGGTTCAAGATCGCACGCGCACCCGCTAGCGGGTGCCCACGGCGAGCGCAGCGCTTATACAGCGCTTATTAATTCTACTCGGCTGGTCAAACGCTTGCATGTTGTCCAGACGTAACAATGAGCGCATACAGACCAGGACCCCCACAGCTCGTATCCGGACTGCCGGGGAAGGGCCCGATGAATCCATAGACGGTGGAGCCTCCCGATGGATATCGGCGAGCGCCCTGCGCGCGCTGGGCGCACTCGGCCTGCTCGGTGTCCTTGCAAGCGTCTTCCTCGTGGCAGCCGGCGCCGCCGGGCAACCCTCGCAGTATGTTCCTGCACGCAGCGGCGGCTGGCCGAGCTGGCTGGCGGGCCCCTTCTCGGGCCTGAACGTGGGTCTCACCACGGGCAGTTTCCAGACGCTGACGCTGATCATGTGCGCGAGCTACCTGGTGGTGCTGCTCGCCGCGCGAGCCATGCCCGTACCCGCGCTCCTGGCGGCGATCTTGGTGGCGCACGTGATTCTGCTGTTGGGTCCTCCGCTGATCTCCCAGGACGTGTTCGGCTACCTCGGCTTCGCCCGCCTGGGCGCCCTACATGGCCTCGATCCTTACACGCATGTCCCCGCCGAAGCGCCCAGCGACTCGGTCTTCGGATTCGTCGGCTGGCCCTTCCAGCTCTCCCCCTATGGACCGCTGTTCACACTCGGAAGCTATGCGACCGCGCCGCTGGGGCTCGCCGGCGGGTTGTGGGCTTTGAAGGCGCTCGCGGCCTGCTCGAGCCTCGGCGCGGTCGCACTCGTCGCACGAGCCGCTCGCAAGCTGGGTCATTCGCCGCGCTGGGCGGCGGCGTTCGTGGGCCTGAACCCGGTGCTGCTCGAGCTGGCCGTGGGCGGCGCACACAACGACACGCTGATCATCTTGGCGCTCGCCGCCGCGCTCGCACTCACCGCCGGGGCCAACCCCCGCTTTCGCGCCGGCGCGGCCGCGCTGGTCGCAGGCATCGGGATCAAGGTCACCGCCGGGTTGGCGCTGCCGTTCCTGATGCTCGCTCCGCGCGACACGCGGGAGCGCCTGGGCGTGGCGGTGAGCGCCGCGCTGAGCTTGTTGGCGCTCGCGGCCGTGGGGCTAATCGGCTTTGGCTCCCACGCACTCGGATTCCTGAGCGCGGTGGGCGAGCAGCAGCAGCTGGTGGCCACACACAGCGTGCCGGCTGAGACCGCGCGCCTAGTGGGTCTGAGCGGAACACCGGGCTGGTGGCGTCACCTCTTCATCGCGGTTTTCGTAGTGGTGCTGGCGATCGAGCTATGGCGCACCGCGCGTGGGGCGTCCTTGAGCGTCGCGGCCGGTTGGACGACCCTGGCACTGCTCGCCGCGACCGCTTGGCTGTTGCCCTGGTATGTGATCTGGGCGCTGCCGTTAGCGGCGGTCAGCGGCGATCGGCGCCTGCGCGCCGCCACGCTCGTCTTCTGCGCCTACGCGATGCTCATCCACCTGCCGCTCGCCAACCCGCTGCTCAGCCCGCGGCAGACCCATATCCACAGCCGGGGCATTCGCCACCTCGGCTACAGAGATCGCGTCGATCTCGCCGGTCTCCAGGTCCCTGATCACGTCGCTCTCGATCTCCGCCGCTGATGCCTCCGGACGCAACCGCCTGAGGCGCATCGAGTCCAGGCGGCTGAACTTGAGGATCTCGAGCACGTAGACCAGATACACGCTGGCCGCGACGACGATCAGGAAGAGAGCGGCCATCACCAGCGTCCAGCCGGTGCGCAGATGACCGTGGTGATCGCTGTAGGGAACAAAGCGCAGAGCCAGGGCCAGGCCCGCGAGCATCAGCGTCCAGGTATACAGATAGGCGATCGTGCGCCGGCTGGAGAAGCCGATGCGCGCCATGCGATGGTGGAAGTGCTCGTTGTCCGGACGATAGATCGGTTGCCTGTACTTCAGTCGCTTGAGCACGACAAAGGTCGTGTCCAGGAACGGCATGGTCAGCAGGATCAAGGGCAGCACGAACGAGACGACGGCAGTCGTCTTGACCGCCGCCTCGACCGTGATCACGCCCATCAGCAAACCCAGCAGGTTGGCGCCACAGTCACCCATGAAGCTCGACGCGGGAGGAAAGTTGTAGATCAGGAAACCGAGCGCCGCCCCGGCCGTCAGCGCCGCGAGCACACCCGGCTGGGCGCGGTTCAGGTCGAACGCGATCACCGCGAGCGCCGCCGCGAGGATCGCGCACACGCCGGCGGCGAGGCCGTCGACGCCGTCGGAGAAGTTGACGACGTTCATCATCGCCACCAGGCCGATCACCGTCAGCACCGGCCCGGCGTTGGTCACGCCGGCGTTGGGGAAGTGCAGTTTGCCGACGAACGGCAGCGTGATCACCTTCACCGCCACGCCGAAGTGCACGACGATCACCGCCGCGGCGATCTGCCCGACCAGCTTGACCACCGGCGGCAGGTCGAAGCGGTCGTCGAGTGCGCCCACGAGCGTGATCAGCACGGCCGCGAGCAGCATGCCGTGCCACAGCTGGTGGGCTTCGCCATAACCCGCCGGCAGCCAGATCAGCGCGGCGACGAGCGCCCCGGCGAAGATCGCGAGGCCCCCGAGCAGCGGCGTCGGGCGCTCGGACAGGCCCCGCTCGCGCGGCTCGTCGATCGCGCCCACAGCTCGCGCGATCCGCATCGTGACCGGGGTCAGCAGCGCGGTCACGGCCGCGGCGGCCAGGAAGGCGTAAAGCGCGTCTAGCTCAGTCGGTTGCGCCATCGACTCGCGCACAGCATCGCAGGCGCGGGGGTTATCGGGGCCGAGCCTCGTATGTAGCTAGGAAAGCGCGGCGGTCGCGAGACCTTCGTAGAGCGGATACCGCTCGATGATCGCGGCCACTCCTCCGGCCAGCTCGCCGGCCCGTGACTCGTATTCCGGGGTCAGCGCGGCGGCGATGATCCGTCCCACCTCGGTGAAGTCTTCGCGCTGCAGGCCGCGCGTGGCCAGCGCGGGCGTGCCGATGCGCAGGCCCGAGGCCTCCATCGGGGGGCGCAGGTCGAACGGCACCGCGTTGCGGTTGACCGTGATGCCGATCTCGTGCAGGCGGTCCTCGGCCTGCCTGCCGCTCAACTCGGGCTCTGAGTCGCGCAGGTCAACCAGGGCCAGGTGCACGTCCGTCCCCCCGGTGAGCACGTTGACGCCGTGGCCGGCCTGCAACAGCTCTCGAGCCACCGCCTGGGCGCCCTCGACGGTGCGGCGCTGGCGCTCGGCGAACAGCTCGCTTTTCGCAATCTCAAGCGCCACGGCCTTGGCCGCGATCACGTGCTCCAGCGGCCCTCCCTGCTGGCCGGGAAAGACGGCGGAGTCGACCTTTTTAGCGAACTCCTGCTTGCAGAGGATGATCCCCGCCCGCGGGCCGCCGAGCGTCTTGTGTGTCGTCGTCGTCACCACGTCGGCACCGAACTCGACGGGGTTGGGGTGGAGCCCCGCAGCGACGAGGCCCGCGAAGTGCGCCATGTCGACCATCAGCAACGCCCCGACCTCGTCGGCGATCTCGCGAAAGCGCGCAAAGTCGAGCTGCCGTGGGTAGGCCGACCAGCCGGCAAGCAACAGCTTCGGACGCCGCTCGCGCGCGATGCGCGCCACCTCGTCCATGTCGATCAGGCTTGACTCGCGGTCGACCTCATAGGCGGCGATGTCGTAAAGCCGCCCGGACACGTTGATCTTCATGCCGTGCGTCAGGTGACCGCCGTGCGCCAGCGACAGCCCCATGATCGTGTCCCCCGGCTCCAAGAGCGCGTGGTAGACGGCCGTGTTGGCCTGGGCGCCTGAGTGCGGCTGGACGTTCGCGTGATCGGCTCCGAACAGGGCCTTTGCGCGGTCAATCGCGAGCTGCTCGGAGACATCCACCCACTCGCAGCCGCCGTAGTAGCGGCGACCCGGGTAGCCCTCGGCGTACTTGTTCGTCAGTACCGAGCCCTGGCATTCGAGGACGGCCCGTGGGACGAAGTTCTCTGAGGCGATCATCTCGAGCGTCCCCTGCTGGCGCTCGAGCTCGCCGCGCAGAGCCTCGGCGATCTCGGGGTCCACCTCGGCGAGCGGCTGGTTGAAGTAGTCGGGGCTTAGCTCGGACACGACGCCCTCCTTGAGCAGGCGATGACGGCTTTGGTGCCCAGGCGCGCGGCGGGTGCGCTGTCCGCTTCCCAGTGGTCGATTCCACTCAAGGGCGCCAGTCGCGGCAGCTCTCACGAGGCTAGCAGGAGCGGACTACCCGATGTCTGTGCGCGAGCTCAGGCGCCCGCGTCGAGGACTCGCTCGAGAGCGGTGATGGAGAGGGCTCCCTCACGTGTGACCCGCCACTCGCCGGTACGCTCGTAGTCTGAGAGATCGATCACCGTGGACGGCGTGCCCGGTAGCTCGCCGCCGTCGAGCACCAGATCGGCCCCGGCGCGAATCGACTCCGGGACATCTCTCAGGCGCCGCGCGTCGGGCTCCCCGGAGAGGTTGGCGCTCGATTGGAGCACCGGAATATCCACCTGGGCCAGGGCTTCCAGCGAGGCGGGCCAAGCGGGGACGCGCAGCCCGAGCGTGCCGGCGCCGCCCTCCCCCGGACCACACGCCAGGGAAAAGCGGCGGGTCCGATTGGGCAGCAGCAGAGTGACGGGGCCGGGCAGCAGCGCTTCCACCGCGACGCGCTCGCGCGCTCCGATCTCGCGCAGCGCGCGCAGGAGACAGGCGAGCGCGAAGAACATGACCGCCGCCGGGCGCTCGGCGGGGCGGCCCTTGAGCTCGTAGAGCCGCCGCACCGCCCGCTCGTTCAGGGGATCGCAGCACAGCCCGTAGACGGTATCCGCCGGGAACACCGCCACACCGCCGTCCGCCAGACAGGCCTCGAGCTGGATCGCGTCCTGGGCGCTCAGCATCGCCTCGCTCACCTCTCCCCCACGACCACGCGCTCGATCCTCGCGAGGTCTGGCTCTGAACGGACCGCCGGGAAGCCCGCCGTACGCATGAGCTCGATGACCACCGCCGCTTGCCGAGCGCCAACCTCGAGCGCGAGCAGGCGCACGGACGCGCGAGCGGCCGCCTGGTCGATCAGCGAGCGGATCGCGTCCAGCCCGTCGGGCCCTGAGAACAGAGCACCGGCCGGCTCGTGGCGCAGGATCTCAGGGGCCAGGTCGGCGCGCTCTGACTCGGAGACATACGGCGGGTTGGAGAGGATCGCATCGAACTCGTCCGGCACGCCCACCAGCAGGTCGGCCAGGAACCAGTCCACCTGAAGCCCCAACCGCTCCCCGTTGGCGCGCGCCAACTGGAGCGCGTTCTCGTCGATGTCGCTGCCCTTCAACTGGAGATCCGGACGCTCGTCCTTCAGCGACAGTGCCACGGCGCCGCTGCCCGTGCCCACATCGAGCACGCGCGCGCCGCGCGGCAGCGTAAGTCCGACTTCGACGAGCAGCTCTGTCTCCGGGCGCGGGATGAGCACGCGGCGGTCCACGGCCAACTCCAGACGACGAAAGCCGCGTCGAGCGAGGATGTAGGCGACCGGCTCGCGCTCCACCGCGCGGCGGCGCACGGCATTCTGGAAGGCCCGAACGGCGGGGCCTTCGACGAGGAGGTCGCGGTCGAGGAGCAATCGCTCACGTGACACGTCGAGCACGTCCGCCAGCAACAGCTCAGCATCCAAACGCGGCGTTTCGCAGCCGGCCGCCGTGATCGCCGTGATCGCCCCGTCGAGCGCGTCATTGATGGAGGTCCCACCCACCCGGCCCCTCACACCGCAACCCTAACGCTGGGGCGCAACATCGCCGCCCAACCCCCCACCCCGCCCCCTCACGCCGCCGCCTGCGCCTGTAGGCGCCGGCGCTTCTCATCCGCCTGGAGGGCCGCCGTGAGCTCGTCGAGCTCGCCTTCGAGTACCTGATCGAGGTTGTGCACGGTGAGCTTGATCCGGTGGTCGGTGACACGGCGCTCGCCGTAGTTGTAGGTGCGGATCTTCTCCGCGCGATCGCCTGTGCCTACCTGTGAGCGACGGTCGGCGGCGAGCTCTGCCTGTTGCTCTGAGAGCGCGCGCTCGTAGATCCGCGCGCGCAGCACGCGCAGCGCCTTCTCGCGGTTCTGCAATTGAGACTTCTCGTCCTGCATGGAGACCACGATCCCCGAGGGCTTGTGCGTTATGCGGACCGCCGAGTCGGTCGTGTTGACCGACTGTCCGCCCGGCCCGGAAGAGCGGTAGACGTCGATTTGCAGGTCGTTCGGGTCGACCTCCACGTCGACCTCCTCGGCCTCCGGGAGCACCGCGACGGTCGCCGTCGAGGTATGCACCCGCCCCTGGGACTCGGTCTGGGGCACCCGCTGCACGCGGTGGGTGCCGCCCTCGAACTTGAAGATCGAGTACGCGCCGTCGGGTGGGCGGGATCCTTTGATCTCGAACGTGTACTTACCTTCGCCGATGTCCATCGACTCCGTCTGCAAGCCGAGACGCTCGGCGTACTTGATGAGCATCCGGTAGACGTCGCCGGCCCACAGCCCCGCCTCATCGCCGCCCGCGCCACCCTGAATCTCGACGATCACGTTCTTCTCGTCGTTCGGGTCGCTCTCGAGGATCGCGAGGCGTATCTCCTCCTCGAGCGCCTCGATGCGAGCGCGCGCGCCGCTTAGCTCCTCACGCATCTCGGGATCCTCGCCGTCCTCGGACAGGAGTTCTAGAGCTCCCGCGGCGTCGTCCTGCGCGCGGCGCCATTCGACGGCGAGCTTGGCCGCGGACTCGAGCCGGCTGTAGGCGCGACCGACCTCGGCGTAGCGCTCTCGGTCTGAGATCACCTCGGGGTCGGTCATCTGCGCGCCGAGCTCCTCAAAGCGCGTCTCGATCTGCTTGACGAGGTCTTCAATCATTCAGACCCAGTCTAAGAGCACCTGCACCCCGCTCGGAGAACCTCCTACGCCACGACCTCCACGCCCATCAGGTCGGCCGCGGAGAGCTCCCCCGGCGTCTCGAGCGCCAGCACCGCGGCAAGCGCCGCGATCGCCACGGCGAGCTGGTCGAGGTCGGGCTCGCGCGTGGTGAGCAGCTGCAGCTTCAAGCCTGGCCACATCAGCGCCTTGACCCAATGCCGGCGCCGGTTGCGCCCGGCGAACTTGATCAGCTCGAAGGAGATCCCCGCGATCACCGGCACGCCGAGAATCCGCGTCGCCACCAACCAGTACCACGCGGGCAGGCCGATCGGCGCGAACACGAAGATCGCCACGATCATGACGACGAGCAGGAAGCTGGTGCCGCAGCGCGGGTGCAGCCGCGAGAAGCGCTGCGCGTTCAGAGGGGTGAGTGGAAGCTCGGCCTCGAAGCAGGAGATCGTCTTGTGCTCGGCTCCGTGGTACTCGAACACGCGCCGCAGGTCGCGCACGCGGGAAAGCAGCACCATGTAGCAGAGGAAGATGCTCGTCCGCACCACGCCCTCGATAAGCCAGAACAGCACCGAGGAGCCCAACTGGCCCTTGATCAGACTCGTCAAGCCGACCGGGATCAGGAAAAACAGGACGATCGCGAACAGCAGCGCCACGACCACGGTCCCCGCCCATACACCGGCCGGGATCGCTTGTGGCTCAGACCCCTCTCGCTGAGGGTTCTCCTCGTCGTCGGACCCCGCCGCATCGCCCTCGCCGCCGGCGGGCAGCTGCGCGTTGGCCGAGATCTCGAGCGCCCGAAAACCGATCGTCATCGACCCTCCGAGCGCCACGACGCCGCGCACGATCGGCAAGCGCAGCCAGCGATGGCGCTGAAGCGCGGAGGTCAGCGGGAAGGTGCTCACCTCGATCTCGCCGAGCGCCGCATCCTCGGCCGAGCGCTCGCCCTCGCTCAGCTGCTGGGCAGTAGGCTTACGCACCGCCACCGCCCAGTTGGAGACTCCGCGCATCATCACGCCCTCCAGCACCGCCTGTCCACCCACGGGAGCGTCGCGCTGGGCACGTAGATCACCCTCACCGTCGCCGAGGACCGCCGGTAGGACGCGATCGGCCGCGGGTGCCGCGGCGTCAACTGACGCACCGTCACGGGAAGCGAGGAATGTCTCTAGCTGCCCTCTAGATGCCTCGCTGCTATCGACCGGCTTCGTCGGCTGGACGATCTCCGATCGGTCGCCGGCCAGGCGCGCGGACATCGGTTTACTGGGAAGACCGGGATTGCGCCGTGTGCAGGCGGCCCTTGGCCACCCTGCGCTGGAAGCGCTCCACACGGCCGCCGGTGTCCATCAGCTTCTGGCGTCCGGTGTAGAACGGGTGGCAGTTGGAGCAGACCTCTACGTGCAGCTCGTCGCGAGTCGCACGGGTGATGAACTCGTTGCCACACGTGCAGCGCACGTGCGCCTGCATGTAGTTGGGATGGATCTTCGCCTTCATCGTCCACCTATTCTAGCGGCGAGGAAGGCAAGGCGGGTGTTTCAGGGGGCGGCGGAGCCGGCTGCACGCATCTGGGCGTGAGCCGCTCGGTGCGCTTGATCGGGTCACCCATCGCGTTCAGCCAGTGGAAGCGCACCATCGCCCGGTAGTACGCCGGCGCCGAGAGGTTGGTGACCTGTTTGAGGTCCTTGTAGACCTTCACCCCTGGATCTGAGCTCCGCCACACACCGAGCCCGGGAGCGCTGACCGTATGGAACAGTTCTTCGCCCGGCATCCGCTCCTGCACTTCGATGCGTATCGTCATCCGCACGGTGCCGGCGATCGCCGTCATTTCGCCGGAGAACGTGGCGGAGCGTTCGGTTTGTTCGACCGCCGTGGTGCATTCACCGAGCGTCGCCGATGCACTCGGCGCGTCCGGAGCGGCCGGGGGTTGGCTCGCGGACCCGCCGGTCTGGGCGATCGCGCCGGGAGCCCGTGCAGCGCACAGCAGCAGCGCTATAACGCACAGGAGCAACGCAAGCGGGCGAGGAGCAACCCGGCCCGGGGCGGTTGCCCTGGGAAACGTCGTCTTTGTCACACCCCCCTAACACGCCCACCCGCACAATGTTGCGCACAAAGTCGCGAGGGATCGATCATCTCGCGTTGTGCTTCCCCACGTTCTGAGCGTCATCGGCCGAGCAGAGCAAGACTGAAAGGCCCGCCCACCCAACGAAGTGTGCTCCGCACACGTGCTGGCCGATCGGGGATCCCGTCGATCCCCGATCGGTGAGGACACAGCCCTGCGCCGTGTCGAGGGCGCTCAGGTGATTTGGTAGAGGGGGCCGTCGCCCCCCTCAGGCACCGTCAGCCGGCCGCCCTTGGCGGTGATTGCCCCACACTGGACGCAGTTGGTGTAGTTGACGATCACGTCCACGTCGCCGGATTCGTCCCCACCCTCCCCATCCTCGGGAATCTCATATACGCCCGCGGGACACATCCAGCGCCACGTCTCGGCGAGCTCGCGTGGGACGTGCTTGCGCACGCGGATGTGGTTCGGTGCGTCGTCCCTGGTGGCGTTGCCGCTGATGAACACAGAGGAGAGCTTGTCGAAGGTGTATTTGCCGTCGGGCTTTGGATAGCTGTCCTTCGTCTTGCCGATGAACATCGGCTTGGAGTCGTTGCGGTGCAACGCCCAGCGCCCGCCCGGGAACCGGCCCTTGGTGGCGATCATCAGGTTGACGAGCGGACCGCCCCTGATCAAGCCTTTCTGGAAGGGCTGGCGCGTGTTGCGCTGTTCCCACATGTCTTTGCCGATGATCGAGTCCTCGACCACCTGCTCGTAGTTCTCGAAGGAGGACTCGCCGCGCTTCAGCGCCGCGTAGATCGACTCGGCCGCGAGCATCCCCGACTTGATCGCGTAGTGGACGCCCTTCAGCGAGGCCAGGTTCATGATCCCCGCCGCATCCCCGACGAGCACCGCCCCGGGCATCGACAGCTTCGGCATCGACCAGTAGCCACCGGCGGGCAGCGCCTTGGCGCCCCAGGCGACGCGTTCGCCGCCCTCGAGCACGTCTCTGAACAGCGGGTGCGTCTTGATCTCCTGGAGCAAATCGTGCGCGGAGGTGGTCGCGTCGGCGTAGTCGAGGTCGATGATGAAGCCGATCGAGACGAGATCATCGCCGGTCTTCTCGTCCTTCATCGGATACATCCAGGAGCCGCCGATCTGCCCGTAGGAGGCCGAGATCTTCAACGGCCAGCCGGCGAGCGTGTGGATCACGCGGTCGAGCGGGCGCTTGACCTTCCAGACCTCCTTGACGCCCAGCTCCCAGACCTGCGGTTCGCGGTCCTTGGCGAGATCGAACTCACGGATCGCCGCCCCGGTGATGTGCCCCCAGCAGCCCTCGGCGAGGACCGTCGCCTGCGCCTTGATGTCGGTGCCGGGCTCGAAGTTTGAGAGCGGCTCGCCATCCTTGCCGCGGCCCTTGTCGCCCGAGCGCACCCCGACCACGCGGCCGTCCTCGACAATCAGCTGGGTGGCGGCGGTCTCGGTCAGGATGTAGGCGCCGGCCTCCTCGGCCACGCGCTGCTGGTAGCGCGCGAGCGCCGAGACCGAGACCACCTCGTTGCCCTTGTTGTGCTGCGGTGGTGGCGGCGGGATGCGTAGCTTCGTCTTGGCGCCGGGCAGGATGTAGACCGACTCTTTGGTGACCTCGCCGAAGGCGAAGCCCTCCTTGCGCCAGTCCTCGCGGCTGAGCTCTCCGAACAGCTCCCGCAGCGGCTCGGGGCGCATGACCGCGCCGGACAGGTTGTGCCCGCCGCAGGTCTTCGCCTTCTCGATCACCGCGACCGGCACTTCACCCAGGCGCTCCATCATCTCCGGGTCCTCAGCCAAGAGCTGCAGCAGACGGTTCGCGCAGGCAAGCCCGGCGGTGCCGCCGCCGACGATCGCGACGCCGACCTCGATCAGCTCGTCCTCGCCGTCGAGGCCGCGCTTGACGAACTCCTTCTGGGAGTCCACCGGCGGCGGGTACGCCGCCGGTATGACCCGTCCGTTGCTCGAGCCGCTATGAGATGACATCGCTTGACGCTCCTTTTCGCTCGCGCATCCGCCCCGCCGGGGCGGGTGGGAATCGATTCCTCAGGCGCCCTTCTTGGCCTTCACAGCCTCCGTGAGCTTCGGCAGGATCTTGTTGAGGTCGCCCACGATCCCGAGGTCTGAGAATTCGAAGATCGGCGCATTGGCGTCCTTGTTGATCGCGACGATGTTCTCCGAGGCCTGCATGCCCACCTTGTGCTGGATCGCGCCGGAGATGCCCGCCGCCAGGTACAGCTTCGGCGCGACAGTCTTGCCCGTCTGGCCGATCTGCGCCGCGTAGGGATACCAGCCGGCGTCGACGACCGCGCGGGTGGCGGCGACGGCGGAGTTGCCACCGAAGGCAGCGGCCAGGTCCTCGGCCAGCTGGAAGCCCTCGGCCTTGCCGAGACCGCGGCCGCCGGCGACGAGGATGTCGGCGCCCTCGATGTCGACGTCGGCGCCGCGCTGTTCCCCGCGCGTGAGCATCGTCGCCTGCTGGGCCTGCGAGCTGAGCTCAAACGACAGCTGCTCCACGGGAGCATCGCCCCCACCGGACTCCCTGATCTCGAACGCGTTGAGGCGGCCGATGATGATGCCCACCTGAGAGCGGTATTTGATCTCGGAGATCGCGGAGTCGCCCAGGATCGGGCGCTCGGCGATCAGCTCGCCATTCTCGGCACGCACGGCCGTGACCTCCATCACGACGCCCGCGCCGAGACGCGCGGCCAGGCCGGCGCCGATCTCGAAGCCGAGCAGCCCGCCGCCGAACAGCGCGTAGGAGTAGCCGCCGCCCTGGATCGCCGCGGCCATCGCATCGACGAGCGGCTGCGCGAGACCCTCGGGGCCCTCGGCGACGAGCACCTTGGAGGCGCCGTAATTGCCAAGCGACGCCGCCAGGTCGTGGGGGACGTTATCGCCGAGCAGGATCGCGTGCGCCTCGCCGCCGAGCTCCGCGGCGAGCTTGGCGCCCTCGGAGACGGCGCCGAGCGAGTTCTTGTTTATCGCGCCGTCGTAGTGCAGCGCGTACACAAGGATATTTGCCATTTAGATCAACTTCCTCTCGTCGAGCCAGGCCACGATTTTTTCGACGGTTTCGCCGGTGTCCTCGTCCTCGATGATCATCCCGGCGGCCTTCGCCGGCGGCGCCTTGGCGGCGACCCACTGGGCGGCGGAGTTGTCGCCGCCCACTTTTGCCGGGTCGATCTGTACGTCGCCCGCGGTGACGGTGTCGAGGGGCTTCTTCTTGGCGCCCATGATCGCCTTCAGCGACGGGTAACGCGGCTCGTTGATCGCGTCGCCGACGGAGATCACCGCCGGGAGCTTGATCTGGACGGTGTCGTAGCCGTACTCGGCCTGGCGCTCGCAGCGCAGCGATCCGGATCCCACCCCCCCACCCCCCTCCGCCTCGACGTCCATCTTGATCACCTGCGTCAGCGACGGCATGCCCAGGTGCTCGGCCACGACAGCACCGATCGTGTAGCACTCGCCATCGTCGGACTGCTGGCCCAACAGCACGAGGTCGGGGCTCTCGCGCTCGAGCGTCTTGGCCAGCGCATAGCCGGTCGCGGCCACATCCGAGCCGGCAACGGCCGGGTCTGAGAGGTGGACTGAGCGATCGGCTCCGAGCGAAACCGCCTTGTGCAGCGCGCGCACGGCGCTGTCCGGACCCATCGTCACCGCAACGATCTCCTCGACTGGCACGGTGCCACCCTCTTTGATCTGCATCGCCGCCTCAATGGCGTGCGTGTCATACGGGTTGAGATTCTTCTCGCCGCCGCGGTCCATGCGCCCCGTCGAGGGGTCAATCCTCTTCTCGACGGCGGCGTCCGGAACCTCCTTCACCAGGACGCATATCTTCATTCTGGGCTACTCCTTGGGGTCTGTTGAGGGTATCCTACCCGTTTCGTTGACTGACGAGTCAATCGGGTCTAATTTGGCTCAAAATCCGCTGCGGGGCGGGATGGGACGCCGAGCACCGCTGTTAGCACCGCTGTTCAATGATGGTGGACGGAAGCGCGGATGAAGTCGACGATCGACTGGGTCGGGGCGCCGGGGGTGAACACCTCGGCCACGCCGAGGTCCTTGAGCTCGGGAATGTCCTCGGCGGGGATCGTGCCGCCGACGGTGACGACCACGTCATCGATGCCCTGCTCGCGCAGCAGCGCGACGACGCGTGGCACGAGCGTCATGTGGGCGCCTGAGAGGATCGACAGGCCGACGGCGTCCGCGTCCTCCTGGATGACGGTCTCCACGATCTGCTCGGGAGTCTGGTGCAGGCCCGTGTAGATCACCTCCATGCCGGCATCGCGCAGCGCGCGAGCGATGATCTTCGCGCCGCGATCGTGGCCGTCCAGGCCGGGCTTGGCAACGACCACGCGGATCTTGCCGCGCTGGGTGTCTGCGGTGGTGGTCGAGGATGAGGACATGATGATGATGAGGTTGAGGTGCGGCGAAGCGAGCAACCCGCGCGGATCGGCTCCGAGGGCGTGTCCGAGCCGCGCTCTAGCGGCGCGCGCCCCGGCGAGTCGGCCGCTTGAGAGTCGGGCGGGATTGTAGAGCGCGAGCGCTCGCGCGCGTCGCCCGGGACCCGTCGAGGCGTGCCGCTCCGCGCTCGCGCACAACCCTCCCGAGCGATGCCAGCACCGTTCCGGCGCCGAGCGCCGCGAGCATCTTCAGGCGGCGGCCGAGACGGTCCAGGCGCAGGATCTCCCAACCCTCCTCGACGGCGATGCGGCGCAAGTCGGCGTCCGGGTTCACGACCACCGGATGCCCGACCGCGCGCAGCATCGGCAGGTCGGACTCGGAGTCCGAGTAGGCGTAAGACGCGCTCAGGTCGATCGCCTCGCTCACGGCGAGCTCGCGCAGCGAAAGGACCTTGCCCTCGCGATAGTTGAACGGCCCGGCGGCCCGCCCGGTGTAGCGGCCGTCGCACACCTCCAGGCGAGAGCCCACGCCACCGTCGAAGACGAGCACGTGCGCCATCAGATCGGCCATCTCCTGGGAGGCGGCCGTGACGATGTAGACGGGCCGCCCCGCATCCTGGTGGCGGTAGGCGCGCTCGAGCATCTGCGGATACAGCCGCGGCAGCACGCCGGCCAGGACGCGGGGAGACATGCGCTGCAGATCGCGCACCGCGACCCCCGCGAGCATTTGCCCCACGCGCCGGCGCACCTCGTCGGCCCAATCGTCGGTCGAGCCGCGCAGGCGAAAGCGCAGGTTCTGCCAGAGATCCCCCAGCAGGCGCCCGCGGGTGATCATCCCCGCCTCATAGGCGGCGCGCGCGAAGAAGATCCCCGACGAGCCCGCCATCAGCGTCTTGTCGAGATCAAAGAACGCGGCGGCGCGCAGCGGAGGAGCGCCGTTGCTGCCCTCAGCCACGCGTCAGACCTTGAGGATCACCGCGTCGCCCTGGCCGCCGCCAGAGCAGATCGCCGCACAGCCGAGGCCACCACCACGGCGGCGCAGCTCAAATACGAGCGAGCCGAGGATACGTGCCCCGGACGCGCCGATCGGATGGCCGAGCGCGATCGCGCCGCCGTTGACGTTGACGCGATCCTCGTCGATGCCGAGCATCCGGATCGAGTTGAGCGTGACCGAGGCGAACGCCTCGTTGATCTCCCACACGTCGATGTCTGAGGGCTGGAGGCCCGCTTGCTCCAACGCCTTCTTGGCGGAGCTCGCCGGGGTGGTGGCGAGGTAGGCGAAGTCGTTTGCGCTCTGCGCGTGGGTGACGATCTCAGCGAGCGCCTCCTTGCCGTTGGCGGCCGCCCACTCGTCCGAGGCCAGCACCAGGGCGCCGGCGGCGTCGTTGACGCCGGGGGAGTTGCCGGCCGTGTGCGAGCCCTCCTTGCCGACGAGCCCGGGCAACGAGGCGAGCTTCTCGAGCGTCGTATCGCGGCGAGGAGCCTCGTCGACCTCGACGACCGTGTCTGCCTTCTTGCCTTTGACGGTCACCGACACTATCTCCTCCGGGAGCCTGCCCTCGTCGGTCGCCTGCAGCGCCAGCTCGTGAGAGCGCAGCGCCCAGCGGTCGAGGTCTGAGCGGGTCAGCTCGAGCTCGTCTGAGATCTCGGTCGCCTCGATGAACATCTGCTTGCCGGAGAACGGGTTGGTGAGCCCGTCGTGGACCATCGCGTCCAGCGCGGTGACGTCGCCCATACGAAAGCCAAAGCGCGCACCGGGGAGCAAATAGGGCGCCTGAGACATCGACTCCATACCGCCGCCGACGCCAACCTGGACGTCGCCCGCGCGAATCGCCTGGTCGAGGATCACCGACGCGCGCAGCCCGGAGGCGCAGACCTTGTTGATCGTCTCGGAGGAGACCTCCTTCGGTATCCCCCCCTTGATCTGCGCCTGGCGCGAGGGGATCTGCCCCTGGCCTGCCTGCAGGACTTGGCCCATCACCACGTGGTCGACCTGCTCGGGCTCAACGCCCGCGCGCTCGAGCGCCGCTTTGATCGCCACCCCGCCGAGCTCGGTGGCAGCGAGCGTTGACAGGGCGCCGCCCATCTTGCCAATGGGGGTGCGCGCGGCGCCGAGGATCACGGTGGTGGACATTGGACAGGGCTCTCCTGTGGGTGGGTGAAAGAGGTGCGAGACCGGCAATGCTAGTAGACGCATTCCTCGCCGGCTGGATATTGTGCGCTGATCGTGAACGTCTCCTGGACAGCCGATCCCCCTGAGGCGACCGAGGCCGACACCGTCGTCCTCGGCCTGTTCGAGGGCGAGGAGCCCCGCGAGGGCATACCCGTAGAGCTGGGCGGCGCACCGGAGCAGGTGAATGAGCTGCTGTCGAGCGGCGAGGCGCAGCGCTCGTTCAAGTCGCTTGCTTTGACCCACGTCGAGGGCAAGCGCTGGCTGACGGTAGGACTCGGCGCGCGCAAGGACTTCACGCCCGAGCGCGCGCGGGTCGCGGCCGCACTCGCGCGTGAGCGGGCGCGTGAGCTCTCCGCGCGGGTGCTCTGCTGGGAGATCCCGGCGGCCGGCCAGGGTCAGGCCAGCGACGCGGATGCCGCGGTCGCGGGGGCGCTCGTCGAGGGCACGATCCTCCCCGACTACAGCTTCGACGTGCACAAGTCCGCAAGGGCCGACGGCCAGAACGGCGACACCAAGCCCAAGCACCTCGACGCGCTGATCGTCTCCGGAGGCGGGGCCGTCGAGTCGGCGGTCGCCGACGCCGCGATCGTCGCAGCGGCGGTCAACGCGGCGCGCGACCTGCAGAACCGACCAGGCAACGACCTCACGCCGACGGTGCTGGCAGACTACGCGCGGGCGCTGGGTGCGGAGATCGAGGGGCTGCAGGTCGAGGTGCAGGGGCGCGCCGGAATCGAGGGGCTCGGCATGGGCGCCTTCTCCGCGGTCGCCCAGGGCTCCGAGCAGGAGCCCGCGCTGATCGTCCTGCGATATGAAGGCGGCGAGGCGAAAGGTCCGTTGCTGGGTTTCGTCGGCAAGGCCGTCACGTTCGACAGCGGTGGCATCTCGCTGAAGCCCGGGGCGAAGATGGCGGAGATGAAGTTCGACATGTCCGGCGGCGCCGCCGTGATCGAGGCGGTTGCGGCGATCGCACGCCTGGGACTGCCGGTAAGGCTCATCGCGGTCGTGGGCGCGACCGAGAACCTGCCGGACGGGCGCGCGATCAAGCCCGGCGACATCGTGACGGCGGCGAACGGGAAGACGATCGAGGTGAACAACACCGACGCCGAGGGCCGGCTGGTGCTGGCCGATTGCCTCTGCCACGCCGTCTCGCTCGGGGCAGAGCGGATCGTCGACCTGGCCACGCTCACCGGCGCGGTGATCGTCGCGCTCGGCTCGACCTACGCGGGGCTGATGGGCAATGACGAGGAGCTCTCAGAGCAGATCATCCAAGCGGGTGAGCGCACGGGCGAGATCGTCTGGCGGCTGCCGCTGCACGAGGAGTACGACGAGCTCGTCAAGGGCAAATACGGTGACCTCGACAACGCGCCGGAAGCGCGCAAGGCGGGCACGATCGTGGGCGCGTCGTTCCTTGCGAACTTCGTCGGACAGGTGCCGTGGGCGCACCTCGACATCGCGGGCTCGGCCTGGGATCTTGGCCGCGCGTATACAGGCAAGGGCGCATCCGGCTATGGCGTGCGCCTACTGGTAGAGCTCGCCAAGTCCTACTGCGCATAGCGCCGCCTGTACCGCGATCGCGACGAGCCCGCGCGCGCGGGCGCAGCTCGGGCAGAAGGTCGGGCCCTCCTCGAGCGCCCAGCCGGCCATCCGCAAGCCCTGAGACATCGTGCCCTTCCTGCATATATGCGCGCCGTGACACCGAGGCT